>ERZ856578.811-NODE-811-length-63686-cov-24.713185_pt1 | contig 63686 bp, 63 predicted proteins | sample MGYA00514384_ERZ856578 | MGnify/ENA primary metagenome ERZ856578 (study PRJEB29103, sample SAMN06111958) | human gut metagenome | biome: human gut; feature: ankylosing spondylitis patient; material: healthy_person | host: Homo sapiens | place: China:Hangzhou... | reverse complement strand
GCAGTGGCAGCCGTTGGAATCGGTGCTCAGGTTGGAAAAGCAATCGGTGATGCTCTGGTATCTGAAGATATGAAACAGTATCAGGTTGATTGGAAGTATTCTGATTTTATTCATTTTACTGATGACGATTGGTCTGATTTCTGGCAGGCATTTGCTGACTGGTGGGTAGATGTTGAAGCGTGGTGGGGAGATAAGACTTTAACACTCAGAACAACGGTGAAGGAAGCAAAAGACGGTGCCATCGCCAGCTTGCAAGAAAAGTGGAATAGCATACAGGATAAGACTGCTACCTTAATCGCAAAGGCGAAAGAAGGGGGAGCAGAGGCAATCAGCAAAATTAAGCAAAGCTGGAATTCTATCAAGAACAGCACGGCAGTCAAAACATTGAAGCAAACTGGTAAAAGTGCGATTGAAAATATAAAGAAAACGTGGACTTCTATTAAAGATGGAACTGTGATCAAGACTTTAAAGCAAAATGGAGAAAATGTGCTGAATCGTATAAAGAATACTTGGGATAGCTTCACTTCGAAGACTATTAAGTTGGATATTGTCACTGATCTGGTAAAGGGGGCAATTAAGACGGTAGTAGAGTGGATCAATAAGTATATTATTGGTAGCTTAAATAAATTGCAATTTAAGGTAGCAGGCAAACCAATAGGGATAAATATCAAAGAAATTCCTACACCGCGTTTTGCAGCGGGAGGTTTTCCGCAGCAGGGGCAGTATTTCCTAGCACGCGAGAATGGTCCGGAGCTTGTCGGTACGGTCGGAGGAAAAACAGCAGTTGCCAATAATACACAGATTGTGCAGTCGGTTTCTGATGGTGTATATAATGCATTGAATCCGGTTCTCACATATTTATGCAATGCAATTATTGCGATGGGAGAGGGTCGGCAAAATGGACAGCCATTGTATGTGGAAGGTGTTTCAGAGGGAGATATTGTTCGTGTAACCACAAAGGCAAATAGCGATCATAAGAAACGCTTTGGAACCCCATTATATGTGTGATTGATTTGCCATATTATATCTGATGATATATGGAATGTATGATATTTTAGCAAAATTATATTGTAAGTCATTGTCGAAATATGGTATAATATGGCAAATTTAATTTATGGGAGGAAAGTATTATGGCACTTATAACTTGTAATGAATGTGGAAAAGAATTTTCAGAGAATGCGGATAAATGTCCAAACTGTGGAAATCCGAATCCGAATCAAAAGAATGTAACAGTTGTTGTTGAGAAACCAAAGGGAGTATGGTCTACTGGCAGATTGACACTGGGAATTATATCCATAGTGTTATTTCTGCTGATTGCGTTGCAGTCGTGTGCAGCCGGAGTGAGTAATGCTCTTCAGGAAAATGGTGCGACAAGTGGATCGTCAGGATTGGTATGTGCAATTATGTATTTGGTTGGAGGAATTGTTAGTATTGCCAGTCGAAATGCAAAGGGGATTGGGGGATCAGTTGCTTGCGTGATATTATATCTTTTTGGCTTTTTTGTAGCTATGCCAGGTGCAGACACATATGGTGATTTAAGTGTTTGGGGAGGATTGTGCGTCATTTTGGCTATATTCCATTTGGTATGTGCTGTGAAGACTAAGAAGAAAGCATAGATTCTTTCACACAATTCACACTCCTACAATGCTATATTGTTATCAGAGAAATTAAGGCACTCGCCGTAAGGCGGGTGTCTTTTTTTATACATATTTTGAAAGGATGGTGATGATTTATGGCATATTCACACGCGAAAGGGTTGATCGCTCTGCCAACGGATTACAATGCTGCACAGAGTGAATATACCTATCAGAAGCTGTCCTATAAGTATATACAGCCAAACGGTAATCTGACAATGACACCGAGCCAGATGCAGGATATAGACTCTTATGTGAATGGTAATGGTTATTTGAAACGTAAAGTGTTGAAACACCATAGAACGAAGATTGAATGGAACACACCGTATTTGACATATGAAGATAAATGCAAGCTGATAAAAGCAATACGAACCGGTTATAAACAAGGAGAGGGATCATATGAATCCAGAACCATTCATGCGAGGTACTACAATGATTGGGAGGATGATTACTCAACAGGAAAATTTTATATGCCCGATGTACAGTTCCAATATGGTGGCTTATATCATGGAGCCCCGATGTATTTGCCGATTCGTTTAGCGTTGATCGAGTATTAGGGAAGGAGGCTGCATATGTTAGATCTAACAGAAGCCCAAAAGAAAATCTTTTGCAGCGGTACATATTTTCATGGCTATCAAATGCACTTCCCAGATCTGGGTCTGACGATCGGCAACGATACAATTCATTCTGAAGCGGTTACGATCAAGGAAAGCATCTGCGATGAAGAGGAGCTTGTACTTGGAGGCTGCATAGCATCCTCATGCGAGTTTGAGGTGTCGGAGATCTTGCAGAACGAGCTGAACGGGCAGGGATTTATCGCCATTCAGGAGACAGTGGATGAAGATGGCGATACAGCGATACAGCTGCCGATGGGATATTATCAGGTTGATTCTGCGGAACTGGTGGATGACAAGGATTACAAGAAGGTCGTGGCGTATGACGCTTTATATGGAGCATCCGTGGATGTCTCTGAGTGGTATAACGCTCTTTTTCCGGCAGAGGAGAAGAGTGTCACAAAGCTGCAGGACGGCAAAGAAGTCACCGTGAAGGTTGTGGAATACGGGACGGTGAAGCTTAAGGCGATGAGAGAATCGCTGTTGCAGCATTTAGGGATCCCTTTTCGACCGCAGAGTCTGATCAATGATGACATGGACGTGGAGAAAACTATTGCTCCGACGGCGGGAAGTCTGACAGGAACCACGGCACTCAAGGCAATCTGCACGGTGAATGCCGGCTTTGGACGAATGGATCGGAGTGGAAGTTTCGAGGTGATATATCTGCCGGATATGCATTCTATTGGTTTGTATCCACACATTGGCTTATATCCGCATGTGGGTCTATATCCGACAAGTTCCGGCGGCGCACAGGATATGACAAAGTTGTCCGGCGCATCCGATACCGAAGCAGAATACAGGAGTATCCGATGCGAGGAATACACCACGGACAAGATCACCTGTCTTAATATCCAGACGGATGAGGAGGACGTTGGCGTGACGGTCGGGACGGATCTGAGCAATCCATATCTTATCACCGGAAATTTCCTGCTGTACGGGAAATCTGTGGACGAACTTAAGGTGATCGGTGGTAATATCCTCTCCAAGCTGAAAGGCATCTATTACCGCCCGGTATCCGAGCTGAAGCTGAATGCTCTGCCATATCTGGAGACCGGCGACATGATCGTGGCGGAGAAAGAAGCGGAAAAGGTTTATTCGTATATAATCTCCCGGACGCTTTCCGGCATACAAGCCCAGATCGATACATACGAAGCGAAGGGTAACCAGAAACGACAGAACGAGGTTACGCAAGAGAGTGAACTGATGCAGCTCAAGGGCAGGACGCTCAAGATCCAGAAAAACATCGACAGCGTTTACATTGAAATGGCAAATGTAGAAAAGCAGACATCTACCAGATATGAGCAGACGGACGAAGCAATCCGTCTGGAAGCAAAACGTGCCACAGATGCGGAGAAAGAGCTGCAGTCCTCTATCGAGCTGCAGGCAGACAGAGTTGTCCTGAAAGTGGACTCTGCCGGCAGGCTGGTAGAGGTTGCACTGGGGGTTGATCCGGATACGGCAAAGACTTACTTTAAAGCAGGGGCGGACAACATTGATCTTGAAGCGGAGGATGTATTCAATATCATTTCCGGCAATGCGCTGAATCTTTCCGGAAAAAAGATCACGATCGCAAGTGACAAATTCAACGTCGATGAGGACGGCACAGTGAAAGCAGAGTCAATCGATATTTCCGGAGGCAGTATACATCTTGAAACACAGAAGAGCCCGGAAAGTCTTGTTCGTCTTGCTAATTATGATATTACAGCGGAAATCAATGGGGCGGCACTGAAGTTTAGGTATGCAGGAGAAGGGGCACCGAAGGATTCAAGTATACCGAATGGAACAGTCGAGGTTGCACCACCGCAGATCGGAGAGTGTTATTTTGACCTGTCTACAGCCGAGGTGTATCAATTCAAGTACGGAAACGGAGCGCATTGGGTTAAGGTGACGGAAGATCTTGACAATCCGGCAGAAGTGACGTGGACCATCTCTGAAATGAGCACCGGCGGAGGATTTTCTACGACGGAGTATAAGATCGTGTATCTGGATGTGGAGGATGGAAAGGGCGGAACGACCAGACAGGCATTCCGGGAAGGAAACAGTGTTGAGGTTACTCAGGGCGGTGTAAACTTTGCGAAAAACACATACACGACAAGAAACGGAACGGCACAGCAGCAGGACATGTCCACACATATTGAACTGACTGCAGATGAATACGATGAACAGCTTCAGCCGGTTCCGGTTGTGAAGATGGATGCTCCTGTAAAAGTGCAGGGGGATTATGCATACCGCGGAGATTTTGCGGTGCTTGGCGATGTCGCATCGAGCGGAACACTTTCGGGCAATGCATTAGTGATCAACGGATCGCGCCTGCTCTGCGGAAGCTTTGTCCGTGATTTTACGGCAATTCCACTGCCGAGCACAGGGATTATCACGATAGCGACACCGGACATTGATACAACCATGCCGGCGACAATCTGTAATGGAGATGCAGACGCCAATCCGGGCTTGGCATTCGGAAGTACACGTATTTGCCCGGCAGCGGCATGTATCGAAGCGCAGGTTACAAGCACGCCGTCAGGAATGGCGCGAATCAACTATTCATACTGGCAGAAATTATAGGAGGTAGAAAATGGCGAGTTATTTAATACCGGAACCGACGGCAGAAACATCAAAGGTTCTCGCACTCGGCACAAGGACGGGGTTGGGAAATCTTTTGATTTCGCAGAATGCAGAGCAGTATTCTTTTAAGCCGGACGGGAGCACAGAAGAGTGGTGGGCGATTGGAATGATCGCGCACGATGGAAACTATTGGCATCCCTTGATCGTATCAAACACAAAAGAATATTCGTATTCCTTTTCGACAAAGTATTATCCGAATAATGACCCTCTTTCAAATAATACAGCATCATTTGAGTATGAGGGGAAAATTTACCATGCAAGTTTCGGAGCCTTCGGGTCGACTGTCAGTAGCAGTGTAACGACCAGTGCAAAGATACCGGTCTACACGGCGACAAAATCCACCAACATTGAGGAAATGGCAAAGATCCTGATCGGGCTGCATCTTGCGGAGGGCGGGACATTGCCCGGTAAAAAGTCAGCATTTGAGCCGATGGAGTATGAAACGATTGGCTGGAAGAATGATGGACAACCGGACATATCGGCGGAAAATCTGGGTAAGATGGACGAGACAATCGGAAAACTGTGTACCAATTTGAATGTTGCACATGAGGAGCTTGAAGCAGATATTCAGGAATTGGCAGAAACGATAGGAGCAATTACGACAACACAGTTTTAGAAAGGAGGAATTTGAGTGAGCATATTGGATGATCTGCGATCTGTTGCGGATGCGATTCGTAGTAAAACCGGAAAAACAGACAAAATGATGTTGACGGAAATGCCGGGTGAGATTGAAAATATTTCTGGAAGTGGTGGGGACAGCTATCCACATCCACCTTTATCTATCTATGTGTATCCGGTGATTGCATTTGAAGCACCAAGACCAGCAAGAACATATCCAGGTTATGAAACAGAACTATATTTAACAGATTAAGGAGGCAATATACAATGATAACTAAAATGGGTAAAAAAGCGTGGGATTTTATCACGCAGGGAAAGATAACTGATGAATGGTTCGATACAGATACCGTGACTGTAAATGGCGTTATCGTAAATCGTGAAAACTATGGAAGCAGTACCTATTATAAACAGGAGTGGCAGTATGAAAATCGTTTTAAGATTCTTGAAAGACAGGCTTTTTTATCTCCGATGTATACCAGCATTAGCGATGCGGCACTATACGACCAGCTATTCCCTTATCGAATAAGCATGCTGGTGAGAAACAATCAGAATTACGATGCTAAAAATTTTGCGTGTAATCCGTTTATCTATGGAAAAGATTCAGACGGTTATACAAGATCAGTGTTTTTTGGAGCGTCTGATGCGCCGGAAAACGAAGATCATTACTGGCTACAGGATTGGTTGCAGGGAGTATATTGCTATACGTATTCTCGAAATGAAGTTAAAAAAGATAATGTTACCGTTGAAAAATTAGCGATTTACAATTCGACAGAAAATGAAGTAACGATAAAAGAAATGTGCGCTTGTGTTAAATATCTCTGGATCACTAATGCCAACGAAGGACCGACTACAGCCAACACTAGCACAGGAATGACAGAAGCCGCCGCTCCGCTTATCATGATAGATAGAACAGTGCTGGATACACCTTTGGTTATTCCTGCAAAATCGTTGGGATCTTTGATACTAAAATAAGAATAAATTGATAACCCAAGGAGCGTCAGCTCCTTATTTTAATGCCTAAAAAGGCGGAAAGGAAGGTAAAAAATGGACAAATTACAAATCTACGCAGCCCAACTTGGGCTGTCAACAATTACGGCGGCAATTGCATCAAAGTGCGGCTTGCTCGGCTGGATGCTGGTGGCGGTAGCTGCAGCAATGGTCATTGATTTTCTTGCCGGTATGGCTGCCAGCGCCAAGGAGGCGGTGGAACATCCGGATGATGACAAGTACGGCTGGAGTAGCAGGAAGGGAATGATCGGCATTTTCAAAAAGTTCGGTTACATACTTGTGATCGTAGCATCAATGATCGTGGACTTCTTGATCTATAAGTTATCAGGGGTATTATCGGTTACGTTGCCGATGACGATGTTCTTCTCCACGCTTGTGACGGCGTGGTTTATCCTGAATGAATGCTTATCGATCACGGAGAATGCCGGTCGGATGGGAGTGAAGGTGCCGGCATTTTTGACAAAGGTCATTGCAGTGCTGAAGGGCACAGTGGAACACGAAGGGAATATATTGAAGGAAGATACAGAAATGGAGGAAACAGACTATGAAGAAAGAACATGACATTAGAATTGACAGATCCAAGCTGCATCCGTGGCTTGATCAGAAACTGACAGTGTTGCTGAAAAAATGCGCAAAGAAAGGAATCTATCTGATTATTACGGAGGGGTTCCGCAGTAAGGAATATCAGGATGCATTATATGCCAAGGGAAGAACTGCTCCCGGTAAGATCGTCACCAACGCTAAGGGCAGCACGTATTCCAGTCAGCACATGTGGGGAGTTGCGTTTGATATTGCAATCAATGACCGCAAGCTCCTGTATGATACAGCCACGATCCGCAAGGTGGCAGTCATTGCCAAGGACATTGGTTTGGGCTGGGGCGGTGACTGGAAATCAATCGTAGATACTCCACACTTCTATCTGACAAAATGGGGAAGCACTACATCACAGCTGAAAGCAGCGTATGGCACTCCGGAGAAGTTCAAGAAAACATGGAAAAAGACGGTGAAACGTGAGAAAGGAGCTCTTTTATGGAAAGCTTCTTCGAAAAAGACAGGATCGCACTGCAGGATCCCAAAGGGAGCTGTCGTTGAAGTCCTGTACTCGAAAGACTGGTACACGAAAGTGAGATACAAAAATAAAGTGGGATATGTGAATAAGAAGTTTGTGGCATAACCACAGCGAATGTGATAGAATAGCCTTGTTGTCATTCCCAATCCGGCAACGGAAAGGGGGTGTGAAAGTGTTAGAAAACATCATTTCTTTTTTTATTGCTGTTATGGCTGGTGTAGTTTGCCACTACATCATCAAATGGTTAGATAGCGATAAATAATGACAACTAGCCTCGGTGTGGTTTCGCCGTAATGAAACAAGAAAGCCCCGCAGACTGCCATCTGCGGGGCTTTCGTTGGTGCTTCCGTGATAGAAACATCATTTCTTTTGCCTAATGGCATTATAGCATATGCCAAAATCAGATGCAATATGCAAATAACAAAATTTGAATATTGGTTTGATCTCGATTTTCCTAAACTATTCTAATTATTTTATACTATACTAATCTATATCCTCTACTATACTAACCTAATCTACTTATGCAACCAAGCGGTAACCAGTTGGTAACCAATGCTGTCAATTATGCCAGATTAGAGTTTCTTGCATATTGCCAGTTTGGGCTCAAAATATATGGTGTATTGCTGGTAAGATGTGCAGATTCCATATTTCTGTCGGTAACATTCCAAGGCGTCCTGTAAAAATGCTTCGGTCACGCCGAGGTGGTCAGCCATTTCGTGAGTGTTTTGACATCGTGCCTCAAAACAGTGAACTAAGCCGGAGAGACCAATCTGCTTGTTGTATGCCCAAAGTCTGGCGGTTCGCTCCTGCTTTCGGTTGGAAACATCTGTCTGATCCAGAATATCCCCGACCGTTGTATGATAGTGTCCAAGTTCCTCGGCAAGAACACAGGCTTTTTGTCGCAGGGATATATCTTTTTTTATAGCAATTCGATTTCCTCTTATACGTCCATTGCTGCCCTGGAGGTCTTTTTCTTTGATAATCAGTTCGGTTGCATCGTATTCTTTCAATAGTGCTTCATATTCCAAATATTATCACCTATTTCCATTCATCATCATTATCCATTATGTCATCATCGTGTTTGTTTTGTTCTGGAGTAGCGTTGTCTATGGAGTTTGCTGCCTTTGTTGTAATATATGGCTTGGATTTATCATTATCCACAATGTTGATAACATTATTTTTTGAGCATTCAACCGAGCGTTCCCACTCTTTTTGCAGTGTAAAATCAACCATTTCTCTGCCGTGAGCGTCCAATTCACGGTAGTTGTGTATCATAATTCTTTCGGATGCACTGAGTGCAACATCTTTTAAATCATTCATTTCATCTTGAAAAAGATAATTGGCATCGCAATCCAAAGCATCAAATAATTTATACATTAAGTCCAATTTTGGGGAACTTACACCATTTTCATAGTTGGCTATTGCAGAGGATGTAACGCCGATAAGCTCAGCTAGCTTATTTCGGGATATATTCTTCATTTGGCGGGCTTCTCTTATTCTACTTCCAATACTCATGTAAATCACCTCCTATGCGCATTATACAATAAAATTTGTGGAATTAAAAGAAAAATTACAAAAAACTTGTAAAAAAGTCTTGACATTACAAGAAAAATACAATATTATCTTAATTGTTACAAGAAACTTGTAAATGAAAGGAGGAAAATACAGTATGGAGTACGAAAAGGTTATTGAAGCTGTAAAAAAAGTCATACACGACAAGGGAATGAAGCAGTGTGTTGTTGCTGAAAGAGCTGGATTTAGTGAATCAGAGTTTAGCAATATGCTGAACGGAAGAAAATTGCTCCGTATAGAGCATATTCCGAGAATTGCTAATGCCCTTGGAATTGAACCTAACGATCTGTTTGAAAAAGCAGAAAGCCCCACCAAATAGGCAGGGCAGTTACTGATGTAACTTTTTGAGTTGAGTTATTCGTGAGTTTCTGGGGCATTTTTATAAATTGGACAATCATTACTTCTATTGCAAGGGTTACATTGTGCTGTGTAATTGCAATAGGCTTGTCCTTTGATAAATTGTTTCCCATCAAATGTTGATGCATCTATGTAAGATACATCAATGGAATAATTTTTCCCCTGTGTAGGGCAATATCCAGATACTCTCATGATAAAACTCCCTTCGTAAAAGAAATTAAAAGTTACATAACAATCATAGAAAGAAAAGTATTAAAGGTCAATAGTTTTCTTTTGAAAATTAAAAAGAGAGGAGAGCACTAATGAATGATTTAGAAACTGCGACTATAACGTCTTTGGAAGTTGCGGAAATGACTGGAAAAACTCACTATAACTTGCTGAGAAGTATCGCATCTTACGAAAAGCATTTTACTGAACTCAATTTTGAGTTGAGTTCATATTTTCAACCCTCGACATATGTAGATGCAAGTGGTAAGGAGAACAAAAGTTACAACATTACCAAGAAAGGTTGCGAGTTCATTGCCCATAAAATGACAGGAATTAAGGGGACGGAATTTACCGTAAAGTATATTGAGCGTTTCCACGAAATGGAGCAGGCAATCAGCCGGCAGAAAGTGGTAGAGCAGAAGCAGGAGAAAAGAGAACTGCCACAGTGGACGCCGGAAGAAATTGTTGATTGGAAGCTGAATGATCTGCATAAAAGATTGCAGAAAATTGAAAGGCAGGAAGAGGAAAAGCCAAAGATTGGACGCTTACAACGCTTAGTTCCCAAAAAGAAAACCTGGTACGATCGCAACAAATCAAGAATATGGTGCATCACACGCAGCAGGGATATGGAGCTGAAAGAACTGTATCATATCATTCTGGAGGAATGCGGTAGATATTACAATGTGGATGGTGCAGTAGACGAATATCGCAGAGAAAACGGAAGAACGATGGTATATCCTATGGATCTTGTTGAAGAGTACAAGGAATTGCAGGATATCGCGGATCAGGTATTGGATTACTTTGAGAGGTGAAATTGATTGAAAAGATCAAACAGTAGGGTTTCTGATACATGGAAACAATTCACGGTTAAGGCAATACATGACGGAAAAGAAGTTGTAGCATCTGGATTTGCATCTTGGAAATATGATGCAATCGGACTATTTTTATCTGAAAATCCTGATATATGCTTTAAAGAGATTATTGAAATAAAAGAGGAAGTTAAAAACAAATAAAATCCAACAACGATTGCGACCATTACGCCAAATGCAAGGAATGCGATAACGGGTTATAGGGTTCGCATGATTCCGGTATATGAGAAAGCAGGTGACAAATGATCAAATTAGCAAATAGAGTAAAACCCTTTTTTCATAAGCACTTTGTGAAACATGAAGTCCATTGGGTTCAGAGTACGTTGATTGTACATTATGAACTTGATGGTAGAAAGATTTTACAAATTGCGAGAACAAGCAGTGATGGAGTTGTCGAACAGAAGAATTACCAAATCGAGCATCTGCTGGACGAAAACTTGCAGGTTACGGAGCAGACACTTGAAATGGAACATAGAATGTTTCGGAAACCTAATGTAATGGAGTGAATTGCCAGTAGGTTTCACCACATTTAGGACATTTTGGTAAAGAGGAGTATGGAAATTAAATATTATTTGTAGAAAGTGAGGAAATGTAAAATGGAGAAATACGAAGTCTTGAGCGGCTCTGTTATTAGAAATGACAAGTTATATTTTACAAAAGTTTCATCAGCAGAGTGCATAGAAAGAAAACTCTTTCAACAGGATGTGGATTATGAGATTTGTGCATCAAATATCAGCATTCAGACAATAGATGGAACAATAACAGATGGAATTAGGCTTACATTTGTTTGCGAAAGCAACAAAGAAGGTGGGTTAAGAAATGGGTTATCTACTCTTTATGTTGATATGATTATCAGTGATGTTCTTGGAACATATATTTCAGATTGGTATTAAAGGGGCAGCAGCATTTTATCAACAAATTTTTAAGGCGATTACAAAGAAGAAAGGAGACAATGCGTGATGAAGTTATTTAGTAAGAAAGAGAAAAAGGCACCAGCGGTAAAGCAGGCGACAGTGGAGGTGGATGCAGAGTATTATACTCATTTGCTGTGTAAAGAGTATCTGATTGAAGCAATCGCAAAGGTTGTGGCTGATGGAGACAATGAGCACGGCAAGGTGGAAAAGATTGCGGCTATTCTGCAGATCCAGCTTCCGCCTAAAAAATAGGCCCATAGGTATTGCAGTACCCATGAGCCAAAAACAAAGGACGTAAAAGTCCATCACATACAAGTGCATTGTAGCACGGAAAAGGAGAGATTGCAAAGTGAAAATAACATTGAAGAAGTTACACATGGAAAACTTCAAGAAAGTAAAGGACCAGACGATTGAGTTTGGTCATATAACAAAGATCAGCGGGCAGAATGCGGTTGGAAAAACCACAGTGGAAGATGCATTTATGTGGTGTCTGTTTAACAAAAACAGTTTAGGTGATACCAAGTTCCAGATGCGCCCCTTGGATGCTTTCGGAAATCCTATTGATCATGTAGAAATTAAAGTTGTCACAACACTGGATGTTGATGGCAGGGAGTATGAATTAACCAAGGTGCAGAAACAGAATTGGGTGAAAAAGAGGGGAGCTTTGGAGGCAACACTGCAGAGGAATGACAACCTTTATGAGATTGATGGTGTACCCAAGAAAGAAAAGGACTATAAGGCATTTGTGGCAGAGATCATTGATGAAGATCTTTTTCAACTGCTGACGAATCCACAGGCTTTTGTAAATAAGAAGTGGAAAGAACAGCGTGAAGATCTGATGAAAATGATACCGGGTGTAGATAACGATACAGTGATCGCATCCAACCCCGATGTGTTGTCGGAGCTGAATCTGGCTTTATCCATACATACTCCGGAAGATCTGCAAGCTAAGGTTAAAAAGGCGTTATCTGAGTACAAGAAAAAGCAGACGGAGATTCCGGCAAGAATTGACGAGGTTAGAAAGTCAATGACGGATATTGATATAGCCGAATTGGAACTGCAGAAAAATGATCTTAGAGAAAAAATAATTGCTGCAGAAAAGGCAGAAGATGATATGGCAGAACAGTACGAGGTGTTCCAGAAGCAGACGGACCATGTTATGGATCTGAAATTTAAGTTGACAGATATTGAGCGAAATGCCAATGAGGAAAATGTAAAAGAGAAGAATCGACTCAACGGCTTGCAGACGAAATTGGAATCCGAAATAGAAAAAAGTAATGCTCATTTGAAAATTTTGTATGGAAATAAGAAGGAAATTGCCGGGACCATATCTGCTTATGAGAAAAAGAGAATGGAAACATTGGATGAATGGAAGAAAATCAATGCTGAAAATTATGCAGATGATTTGGAATATGATGAAAATGATGATTTTTGTCCGGTGTGCCATCAGAAATTGCCAGATGATCAGATTGCTAATAAGCATCAGATGTTTGAGATTGCCAAGACGGAAAGAAAGAATAAATGGCAGGAAGATCATGATTGCCGATTAGAGAAAACTGTGAAAGAGGGGAAGCATTATCAGTCTCTGATTACGAGCATGAAAGAAAAGCAGGAGAGCAATGTATGGGAGATTTCGGAAGAGGAGAAGAATCTGCGGAGCAGAAAAGAAGAATTGGAAAAGGTTCAAAAGGACATTGCACGACTTCCGGATCATGTGGATCTTTCTGATAATGAGGAATATCAGCAGTTGGTTTCAGAGATTGCGGAAAAAGAAAAAGTATTGCAGCAGATGAATAGTGGTGCCGCAATGAGACAGCAGCTGAAGATTAAAAAGAATGGATTGAAAGATGAGCTTGCCATTGTGGAAAAACAGATTATCGCAGCTGACAATAGCGATAAAGAAGAACGCATAGGACAACTGGAAACAGAAATGCGCGAAATTGCTCAAGATGTGGCGAATGAGGAGAAGTCGCTCTATCTGTTGGAACAGTTTATGAAAGCTAAAATGATGATCCTTTCAAAAATGGTCAACGAAAAATTTGGCATTGTGAATTGGAAGTTGTTTGATAAGCAGGTCAATGGTGCCGTGGTAGAGTGTTGCGAGTGTACGGTAAATGGGGTTCCATACTCTTCGTTGAATACCGGACATCGTATTGTAGCCGGATTGGATATTATCAACGCATTATCTGCTATGCATGATGTGACTGCACCTGTTTTTATTGACAATGCAGAAGCTGTGAATGAATACAACATTCCGGCAACGAAAGGACAACTTGTATTGTTGCAGGTAACGGATGAAAAGGAATTAAAAGTAGAAAGAGAGGAAAATGTAAGATGGTTAAAGTGAAAATTGAGGTAAATGGAGAAGAGAAACAGGTCATTACAGGTGACATGGTTAATGCTGTAGTTTTGGATGAAAATGGCTGCAAAATTGCGCTGGTAAGTGATCCGTCAGAGCAGGGAATTGCAACTGGCAGATTTGTTAAATCTCTGGTGCTTTTGGTGCAGAATGCAATTAAAGCGTTTGCGCATGGTAATTCAATCAGGCAGTCTATACTTAATATGTGTTTTGCATTAGAAATGGAACAGGCTGCTTGCAGAGAGAAAAACACGGAGAAAAGGAGGGACGGAGATAAATCTGTAGAACGGGAGCTTGATGATTTGCTGAATAAAATTTTAGGAGAGGGGATTGATGAGTGATGGCGGCAGAGATTGTGGAAAAGAAAGAAACAAAGGTAGCAGTAAAGCATGACACAGAACTCAGCAAAGGAATTTGGGGCAGTTCTGATAACTGGTTGATGGCTGGTCAGATGGCAAAAGCACTTTCTTGCAGTACGATCGTACCCAAGGACTATCAGGGAAACGAAGCAAACGCACTTGTTGCCATTGATATTGCCAATAGATTGCAGACCAGTCCCTTGATGGTCATGCAGAATTTATATGTGATTCAGGGCAGACCGAGCTGGTCAGCGCAGTTCCTTATCGCATCAGTGAATGGAAGCGGCAAGTACGACATGGAATTACAGTATGACGAAAAGAATGATAAAGCTGGAAAGCCGTATTCTTGTCAGTGCTGGACAATGAAAGATGGAAGACAAGTAACTGGTCCCGTAATTGATATGGAAATGGCAAAGGCAGAAGGATGGACTACAAAGAGCATGAGCAAATGGAAGACAATGCCTCAGATTATGCTTCGATACAGAGCAGCTTCTTTCTTCGCTCGTATGAATTGCCCGGAACTTACGCTTGGCTTCTATACGCAGGAAGAAGTTATTGATGGAGATTTCAAGGAATATCCAATGGAAGAAATGCGGCAGAGCGTGGAGGATGAAATCAAAGCAAATGCCAATACAGAGGATTTCGTGGAAGAAGTACCAGAACAGGAAAAAGCGACTTCTGCAACTGATATTGTGGAGGAAGAAGTCCCGGAATTTATGAAAGGCTAGGCTATTTGTATGAAATTGAAGTGTTTGGGCAGCGGTAGCAGTGGAAACTGTTATTTGCTTATTGCCGGCAACGGAGAAACGTTGATCATAGATCCGGGGCTGCAGATCAAGGAAATTAAGAAAGCCTTGAACTGGAATATTTCGTGTGTGGTGGGTGCTGTATGCACTCATCATCATGCGGATCATGCGAAGTCTGTTAAGGACCTTGAGCAAATGGGAATTTCAGTATTTAAGCCATATGAGAGTCCCCAACCTATGAGTATTGAAGATATGGGCTGGACCATACAAGGTTTTGAATTAACTGATAAGACCGGAAAATTCATGCATACGAACGCAGATGGATCGGAGTGTCCCTGCTATGGATTTTTGATTTCATATCCGGAGATGGGACGGCTGTTGTATATCACAGACACGGAGCTGGTCAAGTGGCGATTCAAAAATGTCAATCAGATTTTAGTGGAAGCAAATTACTCAAAAGAAATCATACAACAGGAAAAACCGAACTATGAACACGTATGTCGGGGACATATGGAGTTGGGGACAACATTGGAATTTCTAAAAGTAAACAAAGGTCCAGATCTTCGGAATGTAGTCTTGTTGCATTTGAGTGACAACAATTCCGATGCAGGGATGTTTGCTGCAAGGGCAAAGGAAGTTGTAGGAATGGCAAATGTTTATGTTGCTGACAGGAGGCTGGAAGTTGAACTGAATAAGGAACCGTTTTAGTGTTCTTTGGAAAAAATTTGAAGAGGAGATAAATATGTCGGAAATGGAGACACATATTGGAATGCTTGAAAAAATACCAATTGAGCATGGAATGACTGTAGAAGAAAAAGCAGAGGAAATTTGTAAAAATAGATTTGGTATTACGGAATTGGAGACGTATTACGATGATTGGATAGAGCGTTTACAGGACTTGAATGATGAGGAATTTGTTATTTATTCCGATTGTATATACCATGTGATTTCTGATAAAGAAATTTCTGGCGGCGATATTTTCAACGCAGAAAAGAACTTAGATGGAACAATTAGTTATGTATTAAGTTATTACAATGGTGGATGTGGATTTGTAGAAGCTATAGAGACAGCATTAGAAAGGTTAGGCGGTGAGTAATGAACAAAGTAATTTTAATGGGGCGTTTGACCCGTGATCCGGAGATCAGATACAGCTCCGGCGATGAACCAACAGCGATTGCAAGATATACCCTTGCAGTCGACCGCAGATATAAACGTCAGGGAGATGACCAGACAGCGGACTTCATTAACTGTGTTGTATTCGGCAGGGGAGCAGAGTTTGCGGAGAAGTATCTTCATCAGGGAATCAAAATCGTAGTAACCGGACGGATCCAGACCGGAAGCTACACGAACAAAGACGGTCACAAGGTATACACCACGGAGGTGGTGATTGAGGAACAGGAGTTTGCTGAGAGCAAAGCAGCTGCGGCGCAGAATGGTAATGGTGGACAGAGTGCTCCACCGGTGCAGTCTGGAGCAGCGGATAATTCCAATGATGATGGATTTATGAATATCCCGAATGGAATTGAAGAGGAGCTGCCGTTTAATTAAATGGTGTGGGGCAGGCAAAAGCCTGCTCCGATATGATGAAAGGAGCAGAAATGGTCATATTGGAAGATATGGGACAAAAGGAAGAAAAACATCTCATTAAAAATAGATGGTTTTATGAAAATGGCATTGAAGTGATCCGGGCTCCGCTGCCGGTGGGAGATTATATTATTGCAGATGAAAAGGTAATGGATGTACTGGAAAGGAAAGGGCGGCGTGGGATGCATCCGAAAAAGATGGATTTTCTTGGTACATATAATGTCAGCGTGGACACAAAAGAGAGTATTGGTGAGATCATTAATAATATTTGCGGAAAATCGCATGATCGTTTTCGGGATGAATGTATTCTGGCTCAAAACAACGGTGTGCGGTTGTACATTCTGGTGGAGAATGAGGATGGGGTAACCTGTATCGATGATTTATATCAGTGGCAGAATCCGAGGCTGCATCGCTATAACAAGATTAGGTATATGCACAATCTTGGAAAATGGCAGCACATAGCATTGCCTAAACGACCACCAACAAAAGGTGAAACGCTTGCAAAAGCGATGGTTACGATGGAGAAAGAATATGGAGTACGCTTCCTTTTTTGTCACCCGGTCCAAGCAGGTGCAAAGGTGGTTGGATTGTTGGAGGGTGGTTGTGATGATGACAGAAGAGCAAAAGTTGCTGGTTGAAAATAACCATAACCTGATTTATTTTATGATCCACAAAATGAATGAATCAGTAGAAGAGTATTATGATCTGGCCGCGATCGCACTTTGCAAGGCGGCTATAAATTATCAACCAGATAACGGATCTTTCGCAAATTATGCCTGCAGATGCATCAGAAACGAAATTCTATTGGACCATAGGGCAAGAACGATGCCCAAGCGTTGGATGAATGAATATTTGATCAGTTATGATGCACCGGCTCTTGTCCAAAATGAAGATGGGGAAGAAATCACTCTTCTTGAGCAGCTTAAGTCTTTTGAATCTGTGGAAAATGAAGCGTTAAGCAGAATTATGTATCTGGAAGTTGTAGAACAGTTAGGAAAAACAGATAGTAAGGTGTTGCAATTTTTCGAAAGAGGTCTAAAACAACAGGAAATTGCAGAAATAATGGGAGTTACCCAGTCGAATATTTCCAGAGTGAAAAGACGGGTAGAGAAACTGTTATGTTGTTGATGGGAGGAGAAAATGAGTGACAGACGTGCGGCGGTGCGCCGGGAGAGAAAAGAACGATTGAAAGCGGGAAAAAGAAAAGCACCAGATGCGGAAATAATAAGGGCAGCAGAACAGGGAAAGCTTGATGGTAGAATAATAGCTTTCTGTGTGATCGCTAATCTTTTATATGATCTGCATGGATTCCGCAGGAAACGGATTGAGATCTTCTTGAAGAAATGTAATAAAGAGGCAACGCGATTTGATCAGGAGGGACTGCAGTTTGTCTTAAAATCTTATGCAGATAAATTGATTGCAAAGATTAACAATGCGGATGTTTTGCAGAAACCTAAAAGCATAGAGGAGCAGATCTATCTTAATACGCGGGATGATCTTTATGTATCATCTATTGCATTGATGCTGGCGGTATTAAATGATGATTATGGTATGGCGTCTAATATGAAGAATACCGGCAGATTAGATACGATCATGGAGTATTGCACGAATGAGTATGTAAAACTGCAGTTAGATCCGGGAAAATATACACCGGAGTGGTATGTAGAACAAACACGGGAAAAGACAGGATTGAGTTTATAAAAGCGGAAAGGAGTCGGAACTCTGGCCAGAGTGAAGATGCATCGGTTCCTTTTGAACAATGGAAGATAGAAATTTAGAAGAATACAGAAAACGAAAGAAAGAAGCAAAGCAGAGGTTCACAGCACAGCAGAATCTCCCCTACGAGGTGAAAGTGAAAAGGGCTGCGTTACGAGTGCGTGAGTTTATTACGGAGATGGATAAAAGATATTGCAACGCTCATGTGAGTGTGGGCGGTCTGGATAGCATCACCTTGCTTCTTTTTATCCGAAAGCTGGGATATGACATACCAGCGATATCGGTATCAGGCGTAGAAGATAAGAGCATCCAAACTATTCATAAGCAGTTAGGTGTGACACGGCTTAAATCCTACAAGTCGAAAGTGGAAGTATTAAATACTATCGGCTTCCCAGTTATCTCAAAAAGAATAGCCGGTAAAATTGATCTGCTCCAGCATCCGACAGAAAACAATAAAACCGTGCGCCATGCAATCATAACAGGTGAGTGTGGAGCACAGGGGCATTTTGCAACAAACAGCCGTATGCAGTTGCCACAAAAGTGGCTACAGTTATTTGCCGGGATGGCAAATGAAGAATATGGTACACATTATCAGACAGCTCCGTTTCAGGTGAGTAATAAATGTTGCTATTACCTGAAGGAAAAGCCGTGTGATGATTGGGCGAAAGCACATAATAGCTGGCCGTTTCTTGGAATGATGGCAAGCGAGGGAGGCCAAAGGGAAGAAGCTCTTGTAGAACACGGGTGTAATTATTACGGAAAAACTACAATGAGATCTGCGCCGTTTGCACCATTTTTGAGACAGGATATTTTACAACTGGCGTTGGATCTGGAAGTACCGGTGCCGGAAATCTATGGAGAAATAAAGAGAAAACCAGACGGGACTCTTTATACAACAAAAGCCCAGCGGACCGGATGCAGTATGTGCGGTTTTGGAATACATCTGGAGGAGAGACCGCATCGTTTTGACAGACTCCGGGAAAGAAACGAGCAGGAATGGCACTTTTGGATGTATGAATGCTGTACAGATCCGGAAACGGGAGAAAAATACGGCTGGGGAAGAGTACTGGACTGGATCGGGGTAGGCTGGGAAGATGTACCGGCGCAGCAGATCAGTATGTTTGATTATCTGGAGGATGAGAGATGATAAACGGAGAATTGATAGTTGACAATTTTGCCGGCGGAGGCGGTGCCTCAACCGGAATCGAACTGGCAACCGGAAAGAGCGTTGATATCGCCATCAATCATGATCCGGAAGCTATTCGGATGCATAAAGCGAATCATCCGAATACGAAACATTACTGTGAAGATGTGTGGCAGGTGGATCCAGTTAAGGCATGTAAAGGACATCCGGTAGGTCTTGCCTGGTTCTCGCCGGACTGTAAGCACTTTTCGAAGGCGAAGGGTGGGAAACCAAAGGATAAATTCATTCGTGGTCTTGCCTGGGTAGCCTGCAGATGGGCAGGGCTTGTTCGACCGAGGGTCATTATGCTTGAGAATGTTGAAGAATTTAAAACTTGGGGACCATTAAACCGGGGACATCATCCAATTAAAGCGAAGCAGGGAAAGACTTTTGAAAAGTTTGTGCAGCAGCTTCAGGATCTGGGGTATGAGGTACAATTTCGGGAGCTGGTGGCAGCAGACTATGGCGCACCAACAATGAGAAAGAGATTCTTTATGATTGCCCGGTGTGACGGCAATTCGATTTTGTGGCCGGAGCCGACGCATGCACCTAGGGATAGTGAAGAGGTAAAAGTTGGTTTGTTAAAGCCATATGTCGGGGCATATACGCAGATTGATTTCAGCCGTCCGCGTCCATCTATATTTGACACAGCGCAGGAAATTAAGGAAAAATATGGCATCCGCGCCGTGCGACCTTTAGCTCCAAAAACAATGGAGCGGATCGCAAGGGGATTGAAAAAATTTGTCCTAGATAATCCGGAGCCGTTCATTGTGCCTATTGGATATGGAGAAAGAAAAGGACAAAAGCCAAGAATCCACAGTATTGAAAATCCTTTGCCAACGATTGTCGGAAGTGGTAAGCATTATTTGTGCGCTCCGGCACTTATTCAGTATCATTCGGAAACCGCAAAGGGGGAAGTGAGAGGGCAGACCATAGAGGATCCGATCATGACGGTAGACGGATCAAATAGATATGGTTTGGTGACATCGTTCTTGAGCAAATTTTATAAAAGCGGAATAGGACAGGATATCAGAGAACCGTTGCATACCATAACGACATCAGCGGGACATTTCGGAGAGGTCAGAGCGTTTTTGATCAAATATTACGGGGATGCAACAGGGCAGGATATTAAAAATCCATTGGATACAATAACGTCAAGAGATCGGTTTGGCTTGGTAACCATCGAAGGAATTGAATATCAAATCGTTGACATTGGTTTGAGGATGCTGGAGCCAAGGGAATTGTATGGTTGTCAGGGATTTCCTGATGATTATATTATCGATCACGATTTCGAAGGACATACATATCCTCGGAGTGAGCAGGTGCGTCGGTGTGGTAATTCAGTCTGTCCGCCATTACCGGCGGCAATGGTACGCTCAAACCTGCCCGAATTTTGTGTAGCAAAGAGAATGCCCAATATTACGAGAGATAGAGTGGAAGCCGAAGAAAATGGACAGTTAGCATTTGCATAAACAGAAATAGAGGTGAAAAGGATATGACTGATCAGGAATTAAAAGAGTGCATTGCAGAGGTGAAGCACAGTGCAATCCCGGAGCAATCAAAGGAAAAGATCATAAATACTTTGCAGAATAACAGATGGATTCCATGTAGTGAAAGGCTGCCCGAAGATTCGCTAAACAGCGTAATCGGATGGGACGAGTTCAGAGAAAGATGCTGCTTTGTTCAATACTATAAAGGCAGATGGATCTTCGGAAATGACGATGATATTGTAAATATTATCGCATGGCGGCCATTGCCGGAACCGTACAAGGAGAGTGATTGAATGAAAATCGAAAGGACACGATATGTTGTTATGAGAAAAAATCGCACTGAAATATGGTGCGGATTATCAAGAGAGTTTCACTTTGTTAAGATTGATGAATTAAAAAATACTGCCATTAAAACATACAGGACAAAGAAACAAGCCGAAAGCGGATGTTCTTCTTGGGATAGGGATTTTGAAGTTGTTGAGTGCAAAGAAATCATTGATATAAAGGAGTGATTGATAATGAGTGTAAAACCAATTTTATTTAACACTGAAATGGTGAGGGCCATGTTGGAAGGGAGAAAGACTTGTACAAGGCGAGTTGTAAAGCCGCAGCCTAAGTCAAATTTGTGTTATACATTTGCTGGCGGTGGTTGTGGAACATGGGGTTATCCTAGTCCATCAGCTCATGAAATATGGGGAGAAGAATACAAACTGCCGGATGATATTACAAAAGATGATTTAGAAAAACAATGGAATCCACCATGTCACACAGATGATATCCTGTATGTTCGGGAAACGTGGTGCAGTGCTTACGATGGCGAGAAATATTTCTATCTTGCAGACAAACTGACAAACAGAGAAGAACGATCATTGCTTAATTATGACGATGTCAAGTGGCATCCGTCCATCCATATGCCGAAAGAAGCTGCCAGAATCTGGCTGAAGGCAACGGATGTGAGAGTGGAGCGGTTACAGGAGATTACAGAAACACAAGCACAAGCGGAAGGGTGCAATAGTGGATTGCTTACAGGACCATGTACCGCAAGGGGACAGTTTGAAAATCTGTGGAACTCTACAATTAAGAAACCAGATGCTGATAAATACGGATGGTCAGCAAACCCGTGGGTATGGGTTATAGAATTTGGACGGTGCGGAAAGTCGGGAAAATTATCAAGAAAAGAGGAGGTGACGACATGACAGAACACAAAGAAATGGCAGCTAACAGAGCGATAACTAAGTTACAATGTGAGCAGGAAAAAAACAATACTCCATCTATTGATATCGCATACAGCATGGCGTTTGAAGCACTTAAAAAGCAGATTCCCCAAAAAGTGCAGGAAAAACATATTGACGAATATATATGCCCTGCCTGTGGAAAAGAAAACAGTGGATGCGATGAAGGGAAGATAACAGATAGATACTGCCCGAAGTGTGGGCAGAGATTGGGGGTTAAGAATGAGATTGATTGATGCGGATAAGTTGATATTACACTTAAATGACTATGCATTGCAGGAAGCACCATTCAGAGGAGAAAGTGCAGACACATATAATGCGATAAAGCAATGTATAGAAGCAGTGGAAGAACAACCGACAGCCTATGATGTTGACAAGGTTGTGAAACAGTTGAAAGAAAGACTATCTCTGTATCAAAGATTACAAAAATTACAAGACAGAGATTGTCTGCAATACGGCTACAAAATAGAAGCCACAAATGATGCAATCGAGATAGTAAAGGCGGGTGCGAAGAATGACTAATGCTGAAAGAATCAAACAGATGTCGGACAAAGATTTAGCAATATTTATTATGTGTCCAGCAGAGTACGATGTGGCATTTACTAAGAGTTGCGGATGCAACGGAGAAATGAATAAAAACTGTTATCAATGCACATTGGAATGGCTACGGCAGGAAAGTGAGGGATAGCTATGGCAGAAAAAAGAATGTTTTCCCGTGAACTGGTGGAAAGTGACCAGTTCTTGGAACTTCCGTTATCCGCACAGGGGCTTTATATGCATATTTGCATGGAGGCGGATGATGATGGCTTTGTGAATAATGCAAACAGGATCCGGAAGGTTGTTGAAGCTTCAAAAGAAGATTATCAGATTTTATTTGATCGAGGATATTTATTACAGATGGCAAATGGTCTGGTGGTTGTGGCACATTGGAAAATATGTAATAGCATTCGAAAAGATCGGTATAAACCGACAGTGTACCAATCAGAATGGAGCAAACTGCGATTACTGGATAATGTTTATGTTTTGGATGAAAAGGGAGATGCGCCGGCTCAGGGCATTACTGCGGTATCAATGCAGCAGGATACTCCGACAGTGAAGCGTTTTGAAGATTTTTGGAAAGCATATCCGAGAAAAGAGCATAAAGCAATGGCAGAGCAGGAATATGCAATGCTGATCCTGCAGGGCATTTCTGAAGATATGCTGGTTGCATCGGCAAAAGCGTATGCAAATGAAAAATCAGATCAGGATCCGCGATATTTGAATTGTCCAGACACATGGTTGAAAAAGAGTATTTACACAGATTATGAGGTTGAACCAGAGAAAGAAAAGACAGAAGAACAACCGGAAGCAGTAGAGGAGCCGGCGATGGATCTGTGGAATGGAGAGGACGAAACGGATGGGGAAGTTATATGAGTTTAAAGAAGACGATGCGTATTCTTTTGCACATCATGTACATATACAGGCAAAACCGCGGGGGCAGGAGTTGCAGTTTTTGCATTGTCCATATTGCCGGGGAGGTAACGGAGGGAAAGACAAGGGAACATTTTCCATCAATTTGCGAACCGGACAATTTAAATGTCTAAGATCAAGCTGCAGTATCTCTGGAAATATGATTACCCTGGCAAGGGACTTTGATTTTTCATTGGGAATAGAGGTTGATGAGTATTATCAGCCGAGAAAACAGTATAGACGTTTAAAGACGCCCAGCAAGCCCATAGAGCCACTTCCGAAAGCAATCGAGTATTTGAAGGGCAGGGGCATTTCGGAGGCTGTAGCTCGAAAGTACGAGGTCACAGTGCATGCAAAGAAGGATGATGTTCTTGTATTTCCGTTTTTTGATGAAAATGGGAAAATGCAGTATGTCAAATACCGAGATACGACCTTTTTTAAAGGAAAAACTTATACGGACAAAGACGGGAAGCAACAGGGCTCGCCGAAGGAATGGATGGAAAAGGACTGCAAGCCGATTCTGTTTGGAATGAAACAATGTGGAAAAGATCGTAAACGACTGGTGATTTGCGAGGGACAGATGGACAGTCTTTCAGTGGCAGAGGCGGGGATCAACTGCGCTGTCAGCGTACCGGGCGGAATGAATAACTTTCGTTGGATTCCCTATTGCTGGAATTGGGTTTGCGAATTTGAGGAGATTGTAGTTTTTGGAGATTATGAGCATGATCATATGACATTGCTGGAAGACATTCGAAAACGATTCCCGAATAAAATCTTATATGTTCAAAAGGAAGCTTACAGGGAATGCAAAGATGCAAATGAGATTCTGCAAAAGCATGGGAAAGAGGCGGTAAGGAAAGCTGTTGAAAATGCCATTGAGCAGCCGGTAAAACAGGTTGTGGAGCTTGCGGATGTGAAGCGGCGCGATCTGAAGGATATCCCTAAGTTTAAAACTGGTTTTCGGCAACTTGATACATTTCTCGGCGGTTATTTTTATGGAGGCCAGTTGATCATATTGACCGGAAAGCGAGGTCAGGGTAAATCCACGGTGGCAAACGAGTTTTGCGTGTCTGCATTGCAGCAGGGAAAGAGTATTTTTGCCTATTCCGGGGAGTTGCCGGATTGGCAGTATAAAAGCTGGATTGATTTTCAAATTGCCGGTCCGCAGAATATTGTGGAAAATACACTACCGGATGGTTCTGTAAAGCGTTTTATCACGAATAGCAATCAGGATCAAATTGAAAATTGGTACCGGGGTAAATTTTACTTATATGACAATAATGCTGTTGAAGATGATGAGCTTGTGGATCTGGTAACGACAATAGAACATTCTGTGATGCAGTATGGTATTGATCTGGTCATTGTGGATAACCTTATGACGGCTCTGGATGTGGATATGGCTGCGGATGAATATCGTTGTCAGAGTAAATTTGTCAAAAAGCTGAGTCGTTTGGCAAAGCGGTTAGATGTTGTTGTGATATTGGTGGCACATCCCAGAAAGAATAGCTTCACAAAAGATGAAAATGATGCGGTCAGCGGATCCGCAGATATAACGAATGCTGCAGATATTGTCATGACATTTAAACGAGACGAAGAAACGCCGGATCATAATTATTTGTCATTGAGTAAAAATCGTTGGTTTGGAAATCTGACTAAGAAGAATGGGATAGATCTGTGGTATAACCAAAAATCCAGACGGATCATTGACAAAGCAAAGGGGGATTTCAATTATGAGGTCGGCTGGAAGATTGAACCGGTACAGCAGGAGTTTGATGGATTTATCAACTTGGCAGAGGGTGAAGAGACGCCGTTTACATAGAATGGAGGACAGGCAATGAAGGAAGAACTGGAATTTTTTCAAGCCTGGTGGAAAATTTTGAAAAAATACTGGAATCCGCCGGCAAAGGATAATGAAAGCAAAGAAGCAGAAAAGTTTTGGAAAAGTCTGATCAGTGATTGCAGAAACTTGCGAAAGCGGTATGATCACAACAAACTTTTCGAGCCATTTGCGCGTAAGATGTGTTTGGATTTGATTGATGAAATTGATCGAAGGGCAGTGGAATTGCACAAGAAAGAGAGGTGAATGGAATGGGAAAAGGAAAATTAGATGTACCCGTATGGGAAAAGATGAATCTGACGGTAGAGGAAGCTGCTGCATATAGCAATATAGGAATTAACAAAATAGATGAGATGGCAAAGTCTCCAAACTGTTCGTTTGTATTGTATATAGGGAGAAAGAAGCTTATTAAAAGAAAAGAGTTTGAACAATACATAGCGAAATCTGTTGAAATTTGAAAATATGGACTTTTAAGCCTTGATATGATAATATATTAAAATGTATCAAGGCTCTTTTCTTTTGGAAGGAGTTGATTTTACGGGCAAAGATTTAAGAGGAAGAGAGCTTGGCGTAGGAATATGTCAGCGAAAAGACGGGCTGTATACAGCTAGATTTATTAGCAAGCGCACAGGAAGGTCTGTTCAAAGATATTTTCCCAAGTTGCAGGAATGTCGTAATTGGTATGCTGATGCAAGGTTTCAAGATGAACATGGTGAAATCAATGCTGGTGGTGATATGACAGTCACAGCCTGGTTTGAATATTGGCTTAATAATATAAAAGGCGATACTATCAGACCAAATACGATAAGAAATTATAGGGAAAGGTTTGAACACAATATCAAAGATTGCATAGGGAATATGATGTTATCTGATGTAAAACCGATGCATTGCCAGAATGTTCTAAATCAGATGAAAACCAGATATAGGACATCGACAATATATCAGGCAAGGATTACTTTGTATTGTATGTTTGCGGATGCGGTTGAGAATGATGTGATCTCAAAAAATCCGGTTACAAAAGCAGTTAAATACAATATTGGTAAAGATTCCAAGAAGATAAGGGCATTGACAGTGCATGAACAGAAAAAATTTCTGGAAGTGGCGAAAGACAGCAGCAATTACAATCAGTTTGCGTTTGTATTACAGACTGGATTAAGAACAGGCGAAATGATTGGTCTTAAATGGTCTGATATTGATTTTGAAAAGAAGGTCGCACATATTCAACGATCAATGGAATATCGGCATTCTGTTGGTGAATGGAGAATAGGCAAACCTAAAAGTAAATCGGGATATAGGGATGTTCCTTTGACAGAAGAAGCGATTCGATTATTGAAAGCACAGAAGGAAAAGATGAAAAAACTGAAAGTTATTAATATGGAATTTTCAGAGTTTGTGTTTTTGAATCGTAAGGGCGAGCCTACAAAGAACTCAGCGTACGACTCAACATTGTTCAAATTGTGTGATAAGGCTGGTATAGACAGATTTTCGATGCATGTACTTCGACATACTATGGCTACAAGGTGTATTGAAGCAAATATGCGACCTAAAACCTTGCAGGTGATTCTCGGACATTCCAATGTGGGAATTACTATGAATCTTTATGTTCATGTGACTGAGGAGGAAAAGGTAAAAGAGGTAGAAAAGATAGAAAAAGCCCTAAAAATTGTGTAGTAAATTGTGTAGTAAAAAAATATAGAAAGGCGAAAACCCCTTAAAATGGGATGTTTTCGGATAGGTATAAGATAAAATGAAATTAGGAATTGTTGGACTTCCCAACGTAGGAAAAAGCACATTATTCAACTCTTTAACAAAGGCAGGTGCAGCAGAGGCTGCAAATTATCCATTCTGTACGATCGAACCAAATGTCGGTATCGTACCGGTTCCGGACAAGCGGCTGGATGTTCTGACCGAGATGCATCATTCTGCTAAGGAAGTGCATGCGACGATTGAGTTTGTTGACATTGCAGGACTGGTAAAGGGTGCCTCCAAGGGGGAGGGACTTGGTAACCAGTTTCTTGCGAATATCCGTGAGGTAGATGCGATCGTTCATGTAGTGCGCTGCTTTGATGATGCCAACATTGTGCATGTGGACGGCAGTGTTGATCCGGTTCGTGATATTGAGACGATCAACCTGGAGCTGTTGTTCTCTGATATGGAGATTCTGGAAAGACGTTATGCAAAGTTAGTAAAAAGCGTCAAGAACGATAAGACTCTTGTAAAGGAGACAGAGCTGGTTGAGAAGCTGAAGAAGCATATGGAAGATGGCAATCTTGCAAAGACTTACGAGCCGGAAGACGATGATGAAAAGGCATTGCTGGAAAGCTTTAATCTGTTGACTTATAAGCCGACGATTTATGCTGCAAATGTTGCCGAGGATGATCTGGCTGACGATGCAGCTTCCAATGCGTATGTTGCACAGGTTCGTGAGTTTGCACAGAAAGAGGGCTCCGAGGTATTTGTGATCTGCGCACAGATTGAGCAGGAGATTGCCGAACTTGAAGATGACGAGAAAAAGGAATTCCTGGAGGATCTCGGTCTTTCTGAGTCAGGACTGGATAAGCTTATTTCCGCAAGCTACAGCCTGTTAGGTCTGATCAGCTACCTGACGACAGGACCGGATGAGAGCCGTGCATGGACCATTGAGAGAGGAACCAAGGCACCTCAGGCAGCAGGTAAGATTCATACGGACTTTGAGAGAGGATTTATCCGTGCAGAGGTCGTAAGCTATGATAATCTTGTAGAGCAGGGAAGCTACAATGCAGCCAAAGAAAAAGGACTCGTCCGCTCCGAAGGTAAGGATTACGTTGTACAGGATGGAGATGTCGTACTGTTCAGATTCAACGTCTAAAACGAATGCAAGCGGGTCTGTGGCTCGGAATAAGTGTAGAATAAGGAAAGCCGCAAGTGTACTTGCAAATAAAAGAAAGGAAAACTCAGTATGGCTCCGGACATTCGATTTCCCCATTTAGGGATAGAGATTGCGTCATTGGGGAAGGGAATCACCATTGGCGGATTTACGATTGCGTTTTATGGTATGATCATTGCATTTGGTATGGTCATGGGATATTTGATGACGGCATTTCAGGCGAAGCGTACCGGGCAGGAACCGGATCTGTATCTGGATCTTGCACTGTGGGATATCGTATTTGCCGTGATTGGCGCAAGAATTTATTATGTTATATTCACTTGGGATTACTACAAGGATAATTTATTGCAGATATTTAACACCCGTGGCGGCGGTCTTGCTATTTACGGAGGAGTGATCGCCGGTGTGATCACAACGATCATTTTTGGTAAAGTGCGGAAACAGAACTTCTTTCAGCTTCTGGATACCGCCTGCATTGGTCTGATCACAGGGCAGATCATTGGCCGCTGGGGCAATTTCTGTAACAGAGAAGCGTTTGGCGGTTATACCAATGGCTTATTTGCAATGCAGCTCAAGCAGAGCGATGTGGCAGCCTCCAATCTGACGCACAGTGTTTTAAAGCATGCTGTTGAGATTGATGGAACCAGATATATTCAGGTGCATCCGACATTTCTTTACGAGTCGCTTTGGAACATCGGTGTGTTGATCATATTGCTGCTTTTTACCAAGCATCGCAAATATAATGGTCAGATTTTTTTGATCTATCTGTTAGGCTATGGTCTTGGCAGAGCGTGGATTGAGGGATTGCGGACGGATCAGCTGATCTTTTTTGGGACGGGAGTCGCCGTGTCTCAGGTTCTTTCCGGGGGGCTGGTTGTGGCATCTGCAGCGATCTTGATCTACCGGTTTGTGAAAGACAGACAGAAAGTAAAAAGCGTACAGTAGAACTTCTTTGAATATAATCAGATAAGTATAAAATTCGATGAGTGAAAGATCGAAACATTTTCAATCAAGAAAAGGGAAAATGAAAAAGAGAGAAACATGTGAAATTTCATGTTTCTCTCTTTTAGACTATAATAAATATTCTGTTTTAATGTATAGAAAAATGTCTATCCAAATTAATCCTCATCCTCATTCTGTACGGATAAAAGCTGTCTCTTACGAGCCATTTCATCGCTGTCAAGATACTCGTCATAGGTAGAGATCTTGTCGATCAGACCGCCCGGAGTAATCTCCATGATACGGTTGGCGATCGTCTGGATGAACTGGTGATCCTGTGAAGTGAAAAGTACAACACCGGGGAACTTGATCAGTCCGTTGTTCAGAGCGGTAATGGATTCCATGTCCAGATGGTTTGTAGGCTCATCCATGATCAAAATATTTGATGCAAGGATCATCATCTTGGAAAGCATAACGCGGACACGCTCACCACCGGAAAGAACATTCACCTTCTTGACACCATCTTCACCTGGGAAAAGCATACGTCCCAGGAAACCGCGGACATAAGTCGGATCCTTCTCCGGAGAGAATGGCATCAGCCAGTCAACGATCGTATCATCACTGGCGAAAAGCTCTGTGTTATCCTTCGGAAAGTAAGAAAAGCTTGTCGTTACGCCCCATTTATAAGAACCCTCGTCCGGCTCCATCTCGCCGGAAAGAATCTGGAACAGTGTTGTTGCGGCAATCGTATTGCTTCCGACAAAAGCAACCTTATCCTCGCGTCCGATAATGAAAGAAATATCATCAAGAACCTTAACGCCGTCAATTGTCTTGGACAAATGCTCTACGGTAAGCACTTCGTTTCCAATCTCACGCTCCGGACGGAAATCAATATATGGATACTTACGGCTGGATGGCTTCATGTCATCAAGCTCGATCTTCTCCAAAGCACGCTTTCTGGAGGTTGCCTGCTTGGACTTGGAAGCATTGGCACTGAATCGCTGGATAAATTCCTGCAGCTCCTTGATCTTTTCTTCCTTCTTCTTGTTGGCTTCCTTCATCTGCTTGATCATCAACTGGCTTGACTCGTACCAGAAATCATAGTTGCCGGCATAAAGCTGAATCTTCGCATAATCAATATCGGCAATGTGTGTGCAGACCTTATTCAGGAAATAACGGTCATGGGAAACAACGATGACTGTGTTGTCAAATTCAATCAGGAAATCCTCCAGCCAGCGGATCGCTTCCAGATCCAAATGGTTCGTCGGCTCATCGAGAAGCAGAATGTCCGGATTACCAAACAATGCCTGCGCAAGCAGGATCTTTACCTTCTCATTGGCAGGAAGCTCGCTCATCATCATAGAATGTGTCTCGGTCGGAACGCCAAGACCATTCAGAAGCGTAGCAGCATCAGACTCAGCCTCCCAGCCGTTCATATTTGCAAACTCTTCCTCAAGCTCTGCGGCGCGGATACCGTCTTCATCAGAGAAATCCGGCTTTGCGTAGATGGCATCCTTCTCCTTCATGATCTGATACAGACGCTCATTTCCCATAATAACCGCATCCAGAACAGAATACGCATCATACTGGAAGTGATCCTGCTTCAGGAAAGAAAGACGCTGCCCCGGTGTGATAATGACATCACCCTTCGTCGGTTCGATCTCGCCGTTTAAGATCTTTAAGAAGGTAGACTTTCCGGCACCGTTCGCACCGATCAGTCCATAACAGTTCCCCTCGGTAAACTTAATATTTACATCCTCAAAAAGGGCTTTTTTGCCAAGACGTAATGTGACATTGCTTGCTTGTATCATCGAAATCCTCCATTCATGCTCAAAATCATTAAGTACATATTATATATGTATTCCTTATAATAAGGCATACACCTTTCTATTTTACAGAAAACTGGCGAATTTGCAAGGGGGAAATCCAATAAATATATGGCATATCCGGCGGAAAATATTGCCGATATCCGATGGAACAGGATATTGCATTCACGATACAGCGATGCTATTATTAAGATGTGATACGTGAATAAATCCTGAAATTTACTGTTGACAAGATATCAGAGGCCATATATCCAAAGAAAAGAGAGGTAGAGGATTGGCAATCAGATATCATATATTATATGAACGAAGTTGCTCTTGTCACATTCAGTTATTTTGATGTGGGAAGCGGAAATGGAAGTGATCCGGAACCGGAGCGTTTTTATCATGGCTTTGTGCTTGGACTTATTGCAGAGCGTGCCGGCATCTATGAGATACGTTCCAATCGGGAGAGCGGATCCGTCACTATGGATTTGTCTTTGAAGGGAAGAAGGTTTTGATCGGACAGGGAAAGCCGGAGGGATGATTGACGCTCGGGATCCATAGCTCACTCAAATTATTTTGGCAGGGCTGTTTTGGTAGCATAAAGACAACACTTGATTTTATTAGAAAGCATGTATATGCTAATTTTGAGAAAGATATTTTGGAGAGATGCCTGCGAAAGCGAAGTAAAGGTAGATGGGACAGCCTACTTCCTGATTGGGGGCAAATAATAGCCATAGAAAATTGTTCGGTGTATTCCGATCCGCTGTCCATTATATGAAATTTTGCGTCTGTTATACAGCAGACGCTTTTTATTCATATATGGAAAGAGAGTTAGGCTTTGAATTGGATTTAATGCGAGTTTTTCGGAAAATATATTGACAGTATATTACGATACGAATAAAATAAAATGTAGGGACTATAAAAGACACGAAAAGGAAAGGCATTTCACTTTTAATAAATGCCTTGAATTACTACATAATTTAAGATAAGTAAAATGGTGGGAGAAAATGAAAGATTTATTTATAAAAGCGAAAAATACATTACGTGATAATCGAATTTTTGAGCGTTTTTTTATTGGTGCAACTATCTGTTGTTTTATTACATGGCTGATATTACTGTTAAAAGAGGGGACTACAAGTGAACAGTTTAAAGTCTTTTTTGAATCGACAAATGATTTATTTGCTGATATGACGAATGTAGTGGGATGGACATCACAAAGAGATGTCTATAATAACGCTATGTATACGCCGGTGGGTGACAAACCGTATCCTGCATTAAATTATTTGATCGTGTATTTCTTTTCACGCACAATAGATATGAAGCCATATCTGGAAAATGAGTTCTTTCTGAACATATATTGGAATCCACGTTTTATGATAATCTATCTGTTATTTGTTATATTCACTTTAGTGGCATTTTATCAGGTGGTACAGCAAGCTAAAACGGGTTCAGGAAAAGTAAGAGCTTTTATGGCAATGGTAGTTTTGTTTTCCTCACCAATGATCTATACAGTCGAGCGAGGAAATTTTGTGCTTCATTCAATGATATGTGTATTCATTTTCTTACTGTACTATGATAGTCCGGATAAATGGAAACGCGAGTTGGCTTTAATCTGTCTGGCGATTGCAACGGCATTGAAGGTTACACCAGCATTGTTAGGAATTTTGCTATTATATGATAAAAAATGGAAAGAAGTTCTTCATATTATCATACTGATGCGAGTAATAAAAGTCGGATTAGGGTGAACAGAACAGCGGGAATAGCACCGGAAATGATATACGGAATGAGAAATTTTAATTGAGTAAAATTTCTTTCTTTATGTGATAATGTTTTTACGTTCATGTCGAATGATCCTCCTATGGAAAATGTGAAAAGTGTTACTATAAATGTTGAGTTATTTTCTGCGTTTTTTTCTATAAATACTAGGAACTACATACAATATACAACATAGCAGCCAAAAACACAAAGTAATAATCTGGCACTCCTTCAGATATTGTGGGATAAACTTCAATGTGATCTTGTGTTTGCCGGCAGGAGTAGGAATGACAAGATTAGAGTTGTATGGATTGAGTGTTTTGACTTCTTTTCCGTCAACATATGCATGCCAGTTTTTACTATAGCCAAGACTGAGTGTGGTATATCCAGCTTTCTGATAATTAGTGAATCCTGTAATAGTATCATTTTCTATTTTGACATTGGTGAGTTCATTTTTTCGAATCGTAGTTAATAATTCTTGAGCAATGTCATCGTGGTAGAGAAGAATATCAAGTTTATTTGAGGTAAATAGATTATCTCCGGGAAGACCAATAGTAATTTGGTTATTTCCTTTTTCCAATTTACCCAGAGCCACTTGGTAGGATGGATATAAATAGTATGAACCATCAGAAGGTGCTGTATAATTGATGTGTACTTTGATTTGAGTAGATGCAGGGAGTGACAGAGGAAGACTATTAAATAAATCAATAGCCTCCTGGCGTGAAAGTACATTATTTGCAGCATCTGTATAATAATATGAATTTGGTGTTGATGGATTTTCTGTGTAGGAGATACTATCGTTCTCATATACCGTTTTTCCATTTGGTAATAATTGTGAAGCAATCTGATTATAATATATAGGGTTGGCAAAATAAGCCATATCAGAAGAATGGCCTTCAGATGGCAGATAATATCCAAGACTCACAGTGTTTTTTGTTTTAAAAATATAATAGTTTTGCCAACTTCCCAGATATTTGTACTGGTATAAGTCCAAAACGGGGTGATTCGTTGTAATCGGGAGAAATAAATACTGGCAATTAGCAAGAGCTATATTTAAAGGGGTGGATGGATATTCGGTAATCATGCTGTTAACAGTAGTGCTAAAGCCGTTAAAGTAATGTAAATACAATTGTGTTTGACTTATACATGTCCCAAATCCGGCAAGGCATCCGGTGTTATAATATTGACCAAAATTGTACAAACGATTTCCGGTGACAGTAATACGATAATAGGTATTTTTTGGATCCAGTGTTTGATTGATTGTTTTACTAATTTTGGTGTAGTTACCGAGTAAATGAATGGTGCCAGAGCCCCAATTTGTTGATGTATAGAGAGCATTAGAACTTATCTCAATTAAGGCGATAAAGAGGATGTAATAGTAAAATTTGCGAGTATTTCCAGTGCGCTGTTTGCGATAAATAAAGAGGATAAAACAATAAATTAATACAAAAATCAACGTACTGATTAATGCCAGAGTAATGCGCTCGGTAGTAAAAGTATAACAGAGGATGATAAATACAACAGTGGATAAAATAATTCGCTGTAATTGTAAACTAGAAAAATCAGGCAGCAACAATAGACCTTCATAAGCGAGTTGAGCTAATAGGAAGGTAAGGAGAAAGACATATCGGTTTGGACAATTGGATTGATAATGCATTCCGTTCCAAAGATAAGAAAGGATTTGTTCGTTAAAACTAACCAATAAGAGAACAATTGGTAAAAGATAGCGTAGTTTGTCAGATATGCTTTCCTGTTTGTAAACAAAATAAATACCGACAAGAATAAGGGTAATAATGCCGCAATAGAGACAAATATTGGAAGAATCTGCACTGGCGGCTTTTGCTGGTGTATAAAGTAAAAGCTTACCCCATTGTTTCCAAAAGCTTCCGAAGAATCCGAAAACCGGAAACGAACTATCTGAGTCTGTATAACCACTAGAGTGATAAGAAGCTAAGGTTCGATAGACAGTCAAAAAGCCACATCCTCCAGCTAAAAGAGAGGCATAAGTGAAACGAATGCCCTTTTTGAAGAAATCTTTAATATGAGTAAATTTATAAGTAAAGAAGTTAATGACTAAATAGATGCAAACAAACATAGCAAGCTGCAACTCCAAAAAGATGATTGCACCAAGTAATACTGTATAGAGAATCCAATGTCCTGTAAGCATTAAACGATCCATTGCAAGCATGACAAGGGGGAATAACATAAGTACTAAATACCAGGTTGGATATTCATGAACAGCCAGTGAATATGCACATAGAGCATATATAACAGCTGGAAGCAACAGTCGGAAGTCTTGTGATGATGCGGCATTACATTTTAAACGATGGGTCATATAAATAGTCATATTTAATCCACAGAATCCTATCCCCAAGGCAATTAGAAGTTCTATGGTAGGAACGATCATAGATAATGGGATAAAATGGTAGATTTTTGATAATAAATGTATAGTATATGATAAAGATAAATCAGAACCATAGCCGATGTTCATTGATAAAAATGTATTATTAGAATCGTATTTATAATAATTATCCAATATTGTTGGGATGCTGCTCCAAATGCCATCTTGTCCAAAAAGAGTATTTGATCCAAAGAAGCCAGCATCGTTGATAACCATTGCAATAATATATATTATAAATGGTATTAGAAAAGAAAATATGTAGATTCGTTTGTAGCAAATATAGTTGCCAAGATGTATTGCAAGAGGACAATTATTAGCCTTGTTATGGTATATATTTAGAACATGCCATATGTTTTCTTTGTTATCATAACAGCATAAAATCATTAAAATCATTAGTGAGAAGATACTGATACCAATACCTACATAATCATACATTAAATAGGACGGAGTAGATTTGTCAGTAGTGTGAGATTTCAAATAGTTGGTGACATTTTTGTAGACAGAATTATCCTGTTCATAAAACAATATAGTGAAATTGACTGTTTTAGATTTTGGAGTATCAATCAACAAATAATCGGTAGTTGTTCCAGAAAAAAAATCTGAATTTAATCGTAAAAGATTTCCAGAAACGTTGTCAAATTGGTATAAGATTGTATTTTTCTTAAAAGAAGTTGAATTGACCTTAAATGGAACAAGACCATTGGAAAGGGAAGAACCGTTGGCCGAAGAAATATTGTATAGGTCATTACTTTCTTTGACAATAGTATATTTATTTGAAGGGGAAAATTTCAGAGAAACGGTTTGTTTCTTGAATAATGTACCGCTAATGCCCAGCTTTTTACATATGCCATTGATTTCTTGGAATATATCAGGAAAAGGAGTGTTGCAGTATTTCTCTTTCTCATTATCGCTTAAAGTAGCAAGGGATAATAAAGTAGATAAATTTTCTGTGACGCTATCATCGCTATAATTTTTGACAAACTTATTATATTTGGATACGGATGAATCTGTGGAAGTAGATTTCACAGGGGTGTTTTTGGAAGAGTGTTCATGAAATGCAAAAAGGGCATTTGTGGACGAATTAGAAGGACAGTATGATATGTTTGTAGTGATATACCCTGCAATAAATAATTCTATCGTTGTAAACACTAGTAAACAAAAACGATAAGACGTTTTATGGTTGTATTTACAAAGGAAAATAATATAACTAATAAAAAAGAGTAACTGAAAAATAAATGCTTCAGAAGGAAAATCGTGAGCACTCCAAAGAAATATGATGATTGAAAGGGATAAAAAAGAAAAACCACTAAGCAGTATTTCGCGATTAGTTATTTTCTCGATGTGTTGCAGTGCTCGCATGCCAACATACAGCATCCAGAAAATCAGGAAAAATGATATTGCATATGTGGAGCGATATGATGTGTGAAAGAAATTAAACACATACTGTACGGGCGAAAATTCAAGTATTGCGACTATTATCAGCGTGTTAATACAAGAAATAGATTTTTGACGAAATGTAATTTCCTTTTGAAAAAAGAATAATAAAAATATAATTAAAGGAAGGATACCAAAATAGAGATCTACCCGTGTTGATGCACCGCTAATAGTTCGTGATGCAGAAGCTCCGAGAAGAAAACGACTGAGAAAAACGATTGGTGCATATGAAAGGGAAAAACCAGTGTAAGTATAATCCTGATGATCTGCAAAATATGGAGCAAGATAAAATACAATACGAGCAGCGGCGAGACCAAAAGAGAATATAAATATAAATAAGAGCTTTATAAAATCTCCAAAATGACAATTATGAAGTTCAATTTGCCACAGTAATGCAAGAATTAGTAATAAAAGAGCTGCGGTAATACCAGTTTGGGGTTCAATATACATCATTACAGTACAGGCAATCACAAATGGAATTATTTTATTTTCAACCATCATAAGTTCAAAGCAGTAAAAAATAATAGGAAATACAGCATACAGAAGAAGAGATTCAACGGAAGTTTCTTGCAGAAGTGCGTAAGAGCAGAAACTATATGCGAACGAAAAAAGATATGCGAATGTTTTTTGAGATAATGAAATTGTACGAGAGTGTTGAATAAAATAAAAAAAAGTGCCACTTGCAAGAATGATGAATGGTAAGGAACGCAAAGAAAGTAAACCGGGAATGCATTTTTGGCTTGTGAAAAAATATATTCCCTGAAGAAGTAAAAAAAGAATGGTTGGTATTATAGAGACGATAAAATAGTCAGATGAAAATATGAAAAAATGTGACAGATTTAATGGTTTTTGGGTTTTAGTGTTCATTATATGTTTCCTCCATAATTAAAAAAATACCATACGTAAAATAGTAATAACTTTTGATTCTTTGAAAGTTATTATCAAATCCTTATCCATTTTATTAAAAACATGGAAAGTTTTGGACTTAATTGTATCATTTTGGAAAGACAGATTCAAGTTTTACGAATCATAGAAACGTCAATGATTGTTATTAAATGTAATAATTTTTTTGACACTCTCCCAGAAAATGTAGTACAATAAAATATACGAACGCTGTGACATACAGCAAAACAACTGGGAAGGCTGGAGATACATGGACAAGACAGAGAAATTGTTTCAATATAAACCGGGAGATAACCTGCCTTTTGGCGTAACGAAGGTGGCTGATGGAGTTCAGTTTGCCGTTTCAATTCCGCATGGCAGGGAATGTTACCTGAACTTATACCGGACAGGACAGAAGCGTCCGGCGTGCCGGATTCATCTGACGAGAGAATTTCGGCGCGGATGTGTATACTTTGTAAAGATTACAGGTTGTCCGGAAATACAGAATGATAAAAGTGTAGCTGATATACTATCTCAGGGATATGAGTATATGTATGAGGTAGACGGTAAGGAGTTTGTTGATCCCTATGCGGCGGTGATCCACGGAAGAGAGCGTTGGGGTAAACGTGTTGGCAAGGCATGTGTCCGCGGAGGAATCAGTCTCGAGGAATTTGACTGGAAGGATGACAGTCCTTTAGGTACTCCGTTTTCAGACATGATTCTGTACCAGTTGCATGTGCGAGGCTTTACGAAGCATGCTTCCTCGAAGGTGGAGCATCGTGGCAGCTTTGCTGGCTTGATGGAGAAGATTCCTTATCTGAAAGATCTTGGCATCAATGCAGTGCTGCTTCTTCCGTGTTATGAGTTTGATGAGATACAGGCGGTACAGAAGCCGCATGGGATTCCGGCGGGAGAAGTATCGGCGGTTCGCACGGCAGAGGATGAGGCGAAACAGAAGAGTACCGTATCTAAGAATGATCAGGTTAAGTTAAATTACTGGGGATATGGTCAGAGCGAGACCTACTATTGTGCGCCGAAGGCGGCTTATGCGGCTGATCCGCACCGGGCTGGTTTGGAGTTTAAGGCTTTGGTTCGCAGTCTGCATCAGGCAGGGATTGAAGTCCTGCTTGATATATACTTTATGCCGGGAACCAATGTGTGTCTGATGGAGGATTGTCTGCGTAACTGGGTATTGGAGTATCATATTGATGGATTTCGCGTGAATCAGGAGGTAATGCCGGCGCAGATGCTGGTATCGGATCCGGTTTTATCGGGGGTAAAGCTTCTTACAGATTACTGGAATCGTGAACTGATCGCCGGAGCTTATGGTGAGAGCGGTACTTTTGCAGAGTATAATGAGGGATTTATGAACTGTGCCAGACGTTATCTGAAAAGTGATGAGGGACAGGTGGAAGGATTTGCCGGACTGTTTCGAAGGGGCAGTGATAACCTGGCATCGATAAACTTCATGACCCATGTTAATGGGTTTACGATGACAGATCTGGTGTCTTATGATGTCAAGCACAATGAGCAGAATGGAGAGGGCAATCAGGACGGAACCGAGTACAATTACAGCTGGAACTGTGGTGTGGAGGGCAAGAGCCGCAAGAAGTTTATTCAGGCACGCCGTATGTGCCAGATCCGCAATGCATTTGCAATGATGCTTCTGGCGCAGGGAACACCGATGCTTCTTGCCGGTGATGAGTTTGGCAATACACAGGAAGGCAACAATAACCCGTATTGTCAGGATAATGAGATTACCTGGCTGGACTGGCGTATGACAAGTGCCAAGACAGAGATTTTAGAATATGTCAAAAAGCTGATCGCATTCCGCAGAAAGCACCCGGTGCTTCATCAGGGAAGAGAACTGTATATGTTTGATTCATTATCCTGTGGAATGCCGGATGTATCCATTCATGGAACACAGGCGTGGAAAGCGGACTTTTCTTATTACAGCAGGATGCTTGCTGTGCTTTTGTATGGCGATTATCAGAAGAAAGAGGATGGCGGTGTGGACGATTCCCTTTATATCATATTTAATATGTACTGGGAGTCGAAATCCTTCGATCTGCCGAATCTGCCGGGGGAGAAGGAGTGGTATCCGGCCATAGAGACATACGGCAATACATTCAGTGAGGTGCCGGTACCTGTCCGCAGGAAGAAGAGACGAAGAAAACCATCGCTGGAAAGCCAGAAGAAGACAATTGTTCCACCGCGTTCCATTGTTGTATTTGTGGGCAGATAAGATTAAACTATGTAATAGCCGGATATGACTCCGGCTATTTTGGGTCGAACTGTAGTTGAAGTTACAGATCGTGATTTTCCACGATTTCCTCATACAGGTCGATATCACATACCTTGCCAGGTGTGTAATGTGTGCAGTTCTGGCAGGAGATGGCATCGTCCTTGCTTGAGTTCGAACAGTTACAGTTATCGCAACGACAATACTTTGTGCATCTTTCTGCCACTTCTTTCATGGTTTTTGCATCTTTTTTCATGATATTTTCCTCCAGCACAATTTATAGTTAAGACAAAGAATGACCTGCCGTCTCCGGAGTTTTTCGGCAGCAGACTTTGTCGTGGTACTTATTATGTACAGAAAGCAGGTTTTTATGATAGTGATAGAAATAATCGATATTAAAAATTTTATGGCACATCTGCTTCTTAAGGATACCTTTGACCATTTTCTGCTTTTTGAAGCAAGAGCGGTTACCGCCTCAGAGCTTCTAATGAAAGGGGGAAGACGGCGGGAGTGGTACGACAGTGATCAGTGGAGTCAGATGTGTTCGGAACGGGGAGAACATGACTGCATGCATATGACCTGGAATGAAATGAAAGAAATTATGTTTCATTTCATCAAAGGAAAGAAATCGCCGCAGCTTCTATATGTGGATCTGGAAGCTTCGAGCAGACAGAGAGAGCAGATCCTTGGAGGGGCATTTGCAGTGCAGGACAGTGAACTGCCGTCCCTTCGTATGCAGATCCGCTATGAAAACGAGCACCTGACAATCGTCCCTGCCGCGTCCTATCCGTCCTTTTCACCGGATCGTTCGGCAGGTCAGATGTGGGAGGAAGCTTTACAGGAGTTCCTACGCCGCAAAAAAATAGTATTTCACTTGCTAAATAACTCATAAACGTATATAATAATATAAATATATTTATGCCCTTATAGGACAAAGGAGAAGAGACGGTGAACGGACTTGCCGTCCTATGAAAATGAATGAATAGGGGGATCTGTCATGGACAATTCGATTGCAAGCAGACTACGTAGAAAGAAACGACTGGGAGACTTGCTGCTTGGCGCGGGAGTTATTACACAGGAGCAGTTGGAGGAAGCATTAAAGAAGCAGAAGGAAGCGGGCAATGGTCAGAAGCTTGGTATGACCCTGGTAGATATGGGTATCATGAATGATGAGATCATTGCGGAGGCACTCTGCCACCAGATGGGATTAGAGCGAGTGCATCTGGCGGGTATTACGATTGAGGACGAGGTTCTCGCACTGGTTGACGAGAAGGTTCTTCGGAAGTACATGCTGTTGCCGTATGAGTTTGCTCCGGATAATCCGAACGTACTCCGCGTTGCGTTTTCAGATCCGCTGGATATGATCGCGATGGATGACTTGTCGATCATTACCGGTATGCAGATTGAGATTCGTGTTACCACAGTTAAGGATGTGTCGCAGGCACTGGACCGCTTCTATGGTAATTCTGAGGCGATGAAGGTGGCAGACCAGTTTGCTGCAGAGCGCCGTGAGAAGTATGGCAATAATAAGGATGGTAAGGAAGAGTCTGAGGAGGTTAAGCAGGCACCGATCGTACGTCTTGTTAATCAGATCATTGAGCAGGCAGTACATAAGAGAACATCCGATATTCATTTTGAACCGCTGGAGAATCAGCTTAGGATCCGGTTCCGTGTCGATGGTGTGCTTCAGGAAGCGATGAGACATGATATTTCGCTGCTTTCGGCGATGGTAGCACGTATTAAGATTGTCGGCGGTATGGATATTTCTGAGAAGCGTAAGCCTCAGGACGGTCGTATGACACAGATCGTCGACAGACAGGAGTATGATATCCGTGTGTCTATCTTACCGACAGTATATGGCGAGAAAATCGTTATGCGTCTTGCACAGAAGACAGCGCTCAGCCGGGATAAGAAGGATCTTGGATTTGAACCGGAGGAGCTTCACCGGTTCGAGGATATATTAAAGCATCCGAATGGAATCATGCTCGTTACGGGACCTACCGGATCCGGTAAGTCTACGACGCTTTATACAGCACTCAGTGAGCTTAATACCGAGGAGGTTAATATCATCACGGTAGAGGATCCTGTCGAGGCGAATATTAACGGTATCAATCAGGTTCAGGTTAATGCCAAAGCGGGTCTTACCTTTGCGGCGGCACTCAGATCTATTCTGCGTCAGGATCCGGACATTATCATGATCGGTGAGATCCGAGACGGTGAGACAGCAGGTATCGCCGTCGAATCGGCTATCACGGGTCACTTGGTTGTAAGTACACTTCATACCAACAGTGCGGCGAGCACGATCAGCCGTCTGGCGGATATGGGTATTGAGAATTATCTGATCTCTGATGCGGTGATCGGTGTTATTGCACAGCGACTGCTTCGCCGGGTATGTCCGCGCTGTAAGCGTATGGTGCCGGCAGATGATCTGGAGAAGAAGGAGCTTGGTATTCCGGAAGAGAAGTGGGGCGAGGAAGTTCTGATCCCTCATATTGAACCGAATGAAGAATGTCTGGAGTGTGGTGGTGCCGGATATAAGGGACGTATCGGTATCTATGAGATCATGCAGATGTCTCCGGCACTGAAGCGTATCATTGCAACAGGGGGGACCGCAGAGGAGCTAGAGAAGGAAGCAATCAAAGAGGGGATGAACACACTTGTTATGTCTGCCAATAAGCAGGTATTGAAAGGTATTACGACACTGCAGGAAGTACACCGTGTCGCTTATGATAATTAAACTTAAGAATATGGAGGGTTTACAAAATGGAAATCACAATGGACAGTTTGCTGGAAATTGCCAGAGATGTAGGAGCATCCGATGTACATATTACGGTAGGGCTTCCGCCGAAGATGCGTGTCAACGGTACGATTGAGGATATTATCCCACATGTGCTGACGTCGCATGATACGCAGACGCTTGTTCTTTCTATTATGAATGAGAGACAGGTTGCTACGTTGAAGAGAGATGGTGAGGCGGATTTCTCCTATAGTACAGAAGCACTGGGACGTTTCCGTTGTAATGTATTCCGTCAGAAGAACTCCTTTGCGGCGGTTCTTCGTCTGATCAATACCGTGATCCCGGCACCGGAGAAGCTGGGACTTCCGTGGTCTGTTATGGATCTCGCCAAGAGAAAGCGTGGTCTTGTACTGGTTACAGGACCTACCGGATCCGGTAAATCAACGACGCTTGCTTCACTGATCAATATGATCAATGAGAATCGTAAGGAGCATATCATTACTCTGGAGGACCCGATCGAGTACCTCCATCAGCATAAGAACTCCATTGTTAACCAGAGAGAGATCGGATTTGATACCCTTTCTTTCGCCAACGGTATCCGTGCCGCACTTCGTGAGGATCCGGATGTTATCCTCGTCGGTGAGATGCGTGATCAGGAGACGATCGGTGCAGCGATTACCGCAGCCGAGACTGGCCACCTGGTATTTTCAACCCTGCATACAATTGGTGCGGCAGCAACGATCGACCGTGTTATCGACGTATTCCCACCACATCAGCAGCAGCAGATCCGTGTTCAGCTTGCAATGGTACTTCTGGCGGTTATCTCACAGCAGCTGATGCCGACTTCAGACGGTAAGGGACGAGTGGCTGCTTATGAGGTTATGCATACAGTGCCTGCAATTGCAAGTAATATCCGTGATGCGAAGACACATCAGATTCCGTCAACAATTCAGACAAGTAAGAAGATGGGTATGCAGACCATGGATGATGCAATCTTTGATCTGTACCATGATCTTAAGATCTCTGCGGATACGGCGCTGGAATTTGCGCAGGAGCCGGAGGTTCTGAAGCGGAAATTGTTCTAATTTGTCGACAGATACAGAAATGTTTCACAAAGATAGTTCATATAATAGAGACATCATTTGGTCAATGTGTATAAAAATGAAGTCAAAATTATGTGAACTATTTTTTATAGAAATTTAATAAATGTCGTTGAAAAAATAAGACGAATGTAGTACAATCAATAAAGTGATACCGTATATAACTGTCGGGGATGTTATGTACAGCACAAATAAATAACCCGTTGTGAGTATGACATCTCACGCAGAGGGGTAGAAAAGGGTGATAAATTGGCAGCATTTAATTATGTGGCGGTTGACGCCAATGGTAAACAGAAGAAGGGAACTCTGGAAGCCGCCAATGAGGCAGCTGCAAGGAATTCGCTGAAGGCAGAAGGATTGATCCCAATCAGTGTGGAGATTCCCAATGCTTTGAATAAGGATATTGAGATTAACATTGGCAAGAAAGTGAAGTCGAGAGATCTTTCTGTATTCTGTAAGCAGTTTGAAAGTATTCTGCATGCCGGTGTTACAGTCATTCAGGCACTTCAGATGATCACAGATCAGGTGACGAATAAGTACCTAAAGAAGGCGTTGGATCAGACTCGTATTCTGGTAGAGAAAGGTGAGTCTCTGGCGGATGCAATGCGGGCTCAGGAAGGGATCTTCCCGGATATGCTTCTGAATATGGTGGAAGCCGGTGAGGCTTCGGGTAGTTTGGAAGTGTCTTTCAGACGAATGGCAGAACAGTTTGAAAAAGATAGCAAGACATCCAGTATGATCAAGCAGGCGATGATTTATCCGATTGTACTTCTTGTTGTTGTAGCAGGTGTAGTAGTGTTGATGCTTACCTATATCATACCGCAGTTTAAGGAAACGCTGGAGGGAGCTGGTATGGATCTTCCTGCTATTACGAAAATGGTTATGGCGATGAGTGATGGCTTAATCAAGTGGTGGTGGCTGGTTGGTATTATTATAGCAGCGCTGGTTGTGACATTTCGAGTTTGGTCGAAGACAGAGACTGGGGCGATTGTTCTTGGTCGTGTACTTCTTCGAATTCCACTTGTTGGGGATCTTCAGATTAAGTCAGCAGCCGCAAGGTTGGCACGTACGTTAAGCACACTGATGGCTTCCGGTATTCCGATGGTGGATGCGATCGCGATAGTGACGAAGTTGATGAGCAATCGTATTGTTCAGAAAGTGATGGAGGAAGCAAGAGACGAAGTGGAGAGAGGTACTCCTCTTTCGGTGCCACTTCGTGACTCGGGAGTGTTCCCACCGCTTCTTTATAATATGGCAGCAATCGGTGAGGAAACCGGTAATATGGAGGAAATGCTGGAACATGCTGCTGACTTCTATGAGGAGGAAGTGGAGAACGCAACGAAAGCAGTGACGGCGATTATGGAACCGGTGATTATCGTATTGATGGCTGGCGTGGTTGTACCGATCATGTTTGCAATCATGGCGCCGATGATGTCTATGTACACGGCGGCAGAAAATGCATAGTTCGTATTTGTGAAGGTTTACATATTTTATTGTTGTGCCGATATTAATAATGATCTTGAGACTGTGCCAAGCAGCCTTATGATAAATAAAATTAAAATGAAAAGGAGATTTTATTATGAAGAAAGTTATCAAAAATTATCTCGCGAAGTTACAGGAAAATGACAAGAAAGGTTTCTCTCTTGTTGAGTTGATCATCGTTATGGCTATCATGGCTATCCTTGTTGGTGTGGTTGCTTCTCAGGTACTTCCATACATGGAGAAGTCTCGTCAGTCTAAGGATCAGCAGATTTTGAGCTCACTGTGTACAGATATCACTTCTGCAATTGCACAGAGTGGTGAGGCTTGTAATGGTGGATCAGATAGTCTTACTAACTTGGCTAGTATTACAAACGCTAAAACAGTTGATGAGCTTACAGCACTTAGAAGTAATAAATCATTAACAGATATTAATGATGAGTCTTCAACAGCTCTTAAATCTAAGCTGATGAAAGGCGAGGGTATTACTGTTGAGGTTAACACTGCTACTGGTAAAATTGCAGTTTGGACAGGAACCTCTAAACCGGCATCTGGTTCAAAGAATATTGTAGAGAATGAGCAGTAATTTGAATCGTTATTTATAGGAGCCTAAATCATGTCAGTAGCAGCATTGACCGTAGTCTTATACATAATCATCTTTCTGTTTGGAATCGTGATCGGAAGTTTCTTGAACGTCTGTATCTATCGTATTCCCAAAAAGGAAAGCATAGTGTTTCCACACTCCCATTGTATGACTTGCGGTTATCAGCTGCGCTGGTATGATTTGGTTCCACTATTTAGCTTTTTATTTCTAAGGGGCAGATGCAGGAAGTGTCACACAAAGTTATCGCTTCAGTATCCCTTAGTGGAAGGCATGAATGGAGCATTATATGTAATCGTTTTCTTGGCGAACGGTTTAAATTATGTGAGTGTCGTATATTGTCTCCTGACATCCGCCCTTATTGTTTTAAGTGTCCTTGATTTTCGTACTATGGAGATTGCGGACGGTATCAATCTATTTATTTTATTGCTGGGGATTGCGGCAACATTGCTTGATCTGCATGCCTGGAAGGATCACGTGATCGGAATGTTTTCTGTCAGCGTGTTTCTTTTGGTTATTTATCTTGTCACCGTCGGAAGGGGAATCGGCGGAGGAGATATCAAGCTGATGTTTGGAGCAGGACTTTTGCTCGGATGGAAAGGTGCGGTTTTGGCGTTTTTCCTGGGGTGCATTATCGGTTCGGTAGTTCATCTGATCCGTATGGCGGTAAGTCATGCAGAGCATCGTCTGGCAATGGGTCCTTATTTGTCTGTGGGAATTTGGCTCACGGCTTTGTGGGGGACGCCGGTAATTGATTGGTATATAGGTATGATTATTCATTAGAAAGTGGATTTACAGAGAATAAGAGTATCTTAATGTAACAGGTTGATTGACGTTTTATTCAGAAGATGGCAGTAATTTTGCTGTCACAGAGAGTTTAACAGCGGGCTTATCACGAGCACAGCGTTAGGCTCCTTTTGCGGTAGAAGACCGCATACGTTGAATTTTGTGTGATGCAAAAATATTGAGACAGGGAGGAAAAGTACGATATGGCGAAACATGTACTTAGTATTGAGATTGGCACGCAGGTGACCAAGATTGTTGAGATTGATTATAAAAAGAAAAATCCGCATGTTTATCGTGCGGTAAGCTTCGCAACACCGGAGGGTGTTATCGAAGATGGTGTCATTCGTGACAAAGATGTGCTTGCAGTTGCATTCCGTAACGAACTTGCCGAAGCAGGTATGAAAGAGAAGAGCGTAGTATTCTCGATTGCTTCCAGTAAGATTGCAACTCGTGAGGTTACACTTCCTAATGTAAAGGAGAATAAGATTGGTGATCTTGTCCGGGCGACAGCACAGGAGTATTTTCCGATTGATCTGAATGATTATACATTGGCATATTCATTGTTAGAGACGATCAAGGAAGGCAAGGAAAAGTCTTATAAAGTACTTCTTCTGGCAGCTCCGGATGATCTGGTAGATAACTATTATAACTTTGCTCAGGAGATGGATTTTAATATCGAAGCATTGGATTACTTTGGTAATGGTTCCATGCAGGTATTAAAGAAGGAGATTGTTCTTGACTATTGTGCATGTATCCAGATCAGCGGCAACACGACGATGATCAACTTCATGAACGAAGGTCAGCAGCTGATGCAGCGTACTATTCCACAGGGTATCTTCAATGTGGCTGAGGCGATGGTATTAAGTGAAGAATGTATGATTGATGATATGGATGCCGCTTGTGAGGCACTTTGCCGTGATAAGCTGGTATGCCGAAGCCTTGATTATAAGGGACTTGATGATGATGACAGCATCGTAAGTGCCCGAATGACCGAGGAGCAGTGGAGACAGCAGGAGGCAAGTAAATCTTCCCGCAAGGTTGTTACCGATGCGATCGGTGAGATCCTTCTGAGTGTACTCCGAGTAATTGACTTCTTCAAATCAAAGTATCAGGGAGTGGAACTGACAAGTATCTATATTACCGGTATGGGATGTAAGGTTTCCGGTATTGAAGAGCTGTTCTCTAATGAGTTGAATATTCCGACACAGAGAATGGAGCATCTGGTAAATGTATCTTTCCCACGTCATTTCAGCGAGGGTCTTTACAACCAGACAGAGTACATTGCAGTTGTCGGTGCAGCAATCGCACCGGTTGGCTTTAAGTCTAAGAATGCAGCAACATCGGGAGCGGGAGCGGATGCACTTCGAAATGCGCAGCTTGTCTTTGGTCTTGCTGTGATCTGTGCGGTGGCAATGTCTGTGTTCTCATTCCTGCAGTATAACACAGAGAAGAATAAGAATGACGACCTGAAAGCCAGAAAGGAATCACTGGCATATATCAATACAGTCTTTAAGGAGAATGAGGGTATTAAATCCGTATACGATCAGGTCAACAGTCTTTATAACTCAACAGAGACACAGAATGAGAATCTGAACAGTCTGGTGAAGCAGCTGGAGGCAAATCTTCCGAGAACAATGACGGTAAGCTATTTACAGTCCTCTGAGGATGGCATCAACATGACGATCAGTTCTGAGACAGATATCTCTATCGCAAGAATGCTGATGAACCTTGAAACATTAGAAATGCAGGATAAGGACGGTCAGAAGATACCGGTACTTACTAATATATCAATTCCTTCCGTGACAGCGGCTGATGCAGATGATGGAAGCACAGTTTATAACTTCACAGTATCTGCACAGTACTATCAGGTGGCGCAGGCTCAGGCGGCGCAGGAATCAGCAAATCAATAATACCAGACAGGAGGGAATGAGATATGGATACGAAAAAGAAAATGTCAAATCGTGACAAAATGATGCTTTTTATCTTTGGAGCAATCCTCATCGTTGCAGCAGCATACTTCTTAGTATTTGCGAAGATGAATGAGAGAAAAGATACATTAAAGACAGAAAACGAGACACTTTCACAGGAAGTGCAGAAGCTGGAGACCATGGAGGCTCAGAAAGACAGCGTTCTGGAGGAGACAAGAAAGACGCAGCTTGATGTTGCGGAGGTTCTTGGAAAGTTCCCGGCAGAGGTTCGTACAGAGAATGCGATCTACGATCTGAATGATATGTACGAGAGTATATCTGATGTAAAGATTCAGTCAGAAAGCTTTAACATGAATCAGATCTTCTATCAGCAGGGTGCAGTCAGTGATGGTAGTGCATCGACAGATGCGACTACAACAGGAGATAAGACAGCAAAGTCAAATCCTGCATCGGTAGCGGCAATCACTTCAGATACACCGGTTAACGATGTGATCACGGCAGCGGCTGATTATACCGGCTATCGTTCAACCGTCAATGTGACATTTACAACGACTTACGACTCATTGAAGAAGGTTGTGAACTTTATCAATGAATCTAAGAATCGTATGACGATTTCGGAGATTTCAGCAACGGCAGGAGAGGAAGACAATCTTTTGACCTGTAACATGGCAATTGATATGTATGCGATTTCCGGAACCGGTGAGGTATATGAAGCTCCGGATGTAAGCAATGGTAATACCGGAGTGGACAACATATTTAGAAAATAGGACATAAGTTGCAACTGCCGGAATTTTCGGCAGTTGCAATTGTTGTATAAAGATTTGAGGTGAGCCCATGAAAGAGAGAAGGTGCAAAACCGCACAGTGCCTCAGGGATGCACGCGGTTTTACTTTGGTTGAGCTGATCCTGACGATCGCAATTCTGGCTATCGTCACGATACCGATTTTGAGCTATTTTACAGATGCTGCAAAGCATAACGCAAGGAGCAGACAGAAGCAGAATGCAACCGTTCTGGCACAGGAGGTGCTTGAGAATTTCAAACATTCTGCCTACAATCTGGATGACCCGAATGTTGTATGTTCTGCGGATCCGAACTGGACAGTAGCTGCTCCACAGAGCAGTGACGGCAGCTATGCATTAACACAGAATAAGACAGTTGACAAAAATTCTTTTAAGGTGACAGCGAAGATCACGCCGGTTGATAAGGTGAATGATGCGGCTGTATCAGCGGCACCGGCTTCATCAGCTGCGCCCGCGTCTGTATCAAAGGATTATGAGAAATTTGTGATTGGTACGATGGACACAAGCAAGGATTTGATGTCATCCGATCATGGTCAGACATTGGTTGCGGCAAGCTTTGCATTTAATAACAAGTATACGGCAGCCTGCGCAGCAAATGGTGTGACACCTGAGCCGGCAGGAACTCCGGATCCTGTGACAGGAGTTACACCGGCGAAGATTGATGCCAATTATTTTAAAAATCGACTGAATTGTGAGATTATTGTATCAGCTAAGAAAGATACATCTAAACCGGGATATGACGTGATTTCGGTGAAGTATCGATATACTTATAATAAAGGCGGAGAAGCATATCCGGAAGGAATTGACGCTAACACAGTTTATGAGGATGTCGTGGCTTCTTCATCCATTAAGGTTGATAAGCTGGAGAATATTTATTTGTTCTATAATCCGTTAAATGTGAATGATAAGATCACGATGACGACAGATGATGATTATCAGCTGCAGAATAATGCAGGTGATCTGAATATGTTCATTATTGCACAGAACAGTGTGCCGGCTTCCACCAGTGACAGTGATCTTCCGACAGGATATTCGAAGCGGCCGGGAAGCTATAAGCTTCCGATCAATGGTGCGGGTTCCGGATTTGAAAACAAGATTAAATGCGTTTATACCAATTTATCCCGGACGGCTGCTATGACAGAGCTGGATGAAACGTCGACGATTGGCGGAAAAGTACAGACCGGTCCAGATGGCAATTACACTTTGGTACATTCTGAAAAGATCAATCGTGTGGCAGACATTACCGTGACGGTTGACAGCAAGGATGGATCTACACAGAAGATTGTAGAAGTAACTGGTTCTAAGACGCAGGATTAGAGAGGAGTGAGATCATGTTCAAACGATTTTTAAAAGATAAAAGCGGATCGTCGTTGGTTTTGGTAATGATCTGCATGTCATTTCTGATCTTGCTTGCAGGAGCAGTCATTACAACAACTGTTACCAATATTTATCTCAAGGCTTCCCAGAAGGTGACACAGGAGAATTTCTATGAGACAGATTCTATACTCGACGCTGTGGCAGCGGGCATTCAGAATGAGTCCTCTGAGGCTTCCGCAAAGGCATATGAGAAAGCATTGGGAGAGTATAATGCCTCATTGACCGCTGCAGGCAGTGCAATGAGCGATAAATATGCAAAGGACTTTTTGAATCTGATGATTCAGTCTCTGACAGGCGGAGACACCTATGATGCAACAAAGACAAATTATAAATATCTGGATAGTGTTTTGCTTGGTTATCTGACCAAGGATCAGGCAAAATCGTATATCAAGCATGCAGACGATGGTACCGGTGTGACGAAAGGTGACATGGTTTTGGATGGAGATGCTTTAGTGCTTAAGGATGTAAAGGTGATCAAAGCACATGACAAACAGAAGGATTATGAGACGACATTGACAACTGACATTCGTATTGAAGTGCCAAAAATCAGTACTGATGCACACTCGGAGTATCTTGATTATGCAATTCTTGCAGATGATCAGGTGATCGCAGATAACGGTACGATTTCGGCTCAGGTCGATGGAAATGTATATTCCGGTACGGTGAATCGTGTGGCAAATGCAACATCACCACAGCCGGCAAGCGTTAAGAATAATACACCGTTAGCCGGTATCGTTATTTCCGGTGGAGCATCACTCAAGATTAATGCGGAGCAGATCATCACACGAGGTGATGTGGATGTATCCAATGGCAGCCGCTTTGAAGTTGGCAAGAGTCCATCCAGTGATAAGGCTGCACAGCTTTGGGCAGAGAATGTGATCACAAGTGGTAAGAACAGCAGTAATGAAGTGACGATTGATGCTTCCTCCTATATCGCGGACGATTTGGAGATCAATGGTGAGGGTGACCGGGTTACTCTGAAAGGAAAATACTACGGTTACAATTACACGAATGACTACACAGCCGGAATAACAGGAAATAAGTTATCTACAACGGCTGCATACAGTAGTTCCATTTCAGTCAATGGTTATGATAACCAGTTGCTGATGAAGGATCTGAATGAGCTGGTGCTTGCAGGACGTACATTTATCTCCAAGAAGACGAATGTTGGCGAGACAGCACTTGCCAATCCGGATATTGAGCTGGGTGAATCTCTGGCGGTAAAGAGCAGCCAGTTGTCATACTTTGTAGCAGCAGTAAAGGACGGATCTACCGATGGATTTGTCAAGAGAGTACAGGATCTTCCGGCAAACAATAGTGTTACGTTGGATGATGGTCAGGCGGTTCCAGGCTTTGGTAAATACTCTTTGGATGCGAAAGATGCCATTCCATGCTTTGTATTTAATGCGAACAATGAGGAGTATCTGTTCGACTATGAAGCATATGAGAACCGTATCGGTATCCCGAAGAAGAATGGTGCAAAGCAGTTTGATATAAAGGCATTGATTACAAGCGGTGCTATCAGCAAGACGACACCGTTAAAGCTGTACAGCCGTTATGATCCGAACGTCAGTGCTAATACGATCAAGTATTTCTATCTGAACTTTGACGATTCCAAGGCTGCAAGTAATTTCTTTAATCTGTTTTATGAGAATAGTTCACAGCAGACGATTTATGATGTTGTGAATAAGACATATGTAGATACCGTGGGAATTCAGCTTCCTTCCTTTGGATCAAAGGCGGGATATCTGTTATCTTCCGGTAATATCATGTACAGCGATGAGAATGATAAGGATGCCAATGGAAAGGCAAAGATCAAGCTGAAGATTGATAATGGCGGTCAGATACCATCAAGCTCCTTTAAAACATTTGCGGAGCAGAACAGTAAGCTGTATATGTCTAAACAGCTTGCATTGGTGGACGATTACGATGATGCAACCAATAGCCCGAAATGGAGACTGTATGATGACAGCGATTCCAACCGGGGTGATGATACCTTGTTAAAGAGTGGTAGTGCCGATGGAACAAATCTGTTTGCAAAGCTTGTAGATGCAAGCCAGATCAAAACTACGCAGATTGGACGTTATTCGATTACCAAGGATGATGGTTCTAACGGCGTATGCGGATACATTGTTTCAAACGGTGATGTAAAGTGGCCGGAGGATTACACGGCTAAGGGATATAATCAGGACGATCCTTGTTTTATTCTTGCAAAGGGATCTGTAACGATCAACAGCAACAAGTTTAATGGTCTGATCATTGCAGGAGATGATGTGGAATTTGCAACAAACACAACAGTATCTTCTGATTCAGAGTCCATTGAAAAAGTATTTGAGCAGGATAAGAATTCCGGTAGTCCGGCATTCTTTAATGCAATGAAAGAGTATTTCAGAAAGTCTGTAAGCTCTTCCATTGGAACGAAGGAAGATCAGGATAAGGTAAACAACGTTTCATTTGAGAACTGGAAGAAGAATGATTAATGCAGGAGGTGAAGGCAATGGATATCAGAAAAGATAAGCGCGGTTTTTCTCTAATCGAGCTGATTATTACGATGGCGATCATGGCAGTCTTTGCCGGAGCGATCATCGGTGGAATGTCATATATCAATGCCGGTAAGACCAAGAAGGCCGCTGCAAGATTGAATAATAAGATCTCCAGCATTCAGACGGCGACAATGACCAAGAAGGGTCAGACGTTCCTCTACATTTATCGGACTTCTGATGGGGTATACAGTACTGCGGTAAGTAGCACGATTGATACAAACAGTGATGGCAATCCGGATTATCCTAAGGGATTTACACAGAGATCGGAATTAGATCAGTGTTTATCAAGTGGAAAGATTTCCGGAGATAAGCTTTGCGACAGTACTGTGACCATTACCGGAAAGCAGGGAACCGGTGGTTCTAACTCCGTAACGCTGAGTGAAAGTAATTTCCTCAAGTTGGGTTATTCAAAGTCAACCGGAGCATTTAATTATAGTAATGATGGTTCACTGGATACGAATGGTGAATTTACGGATGTACCATTTTACAGTATGATTGAGATGTCAGGCAAAGAGAAATTCTCAATCAAGCTGGTAAAAATAAGTGGTAAGCATTTTGTAAAGAAAGGTTAAGGGGAGGTGATTGTTCTGAACTGGAAAGATAAGAGAGGTTTTACTCTCGTGGAATTAATTATTTCAATGGCGATTCTGGCAATTGTAGGAGGTGCAATCACTCTTATGATGCAGTCGGGAAGCAGAAGCTATTCGAATACGAAAGCGGAGCTTGATCTGCAGATGGAATCCCAGACATTGATGGCGCAGATGAGCACCATGATTATGGAATCAAATTGTGTCAAGTATGACAAAGACAACAATACACTGGCATTGTATCAGGTTGAGCTTAAGTCAACAGCTCTTCCGGCTGTATCAGGTACACCGGGAGCAACTCCGGTTTGTCAGCAGACAAAGACAGTAAAGGATCTGAAAGTGATTCAGTTCAAGGATGGAAAGCTCTATCTGAACGAGCACAATGCAGATGTAGCTTTACCGGCAAGCGGTGGATCGGTAAGCTGTACAGAAGATGATCTGCTTTCTGATTATATCAGTGATTTTAAAGTAGGCATCGATGGAAACAAGGTCACGGTTTCGTTTGATATGAAATCCGGTAAAAAGACTTACAAAATTGACGAGACAACAAAGGTAAGGAATGGTATGGTAGTCTATCCGTAATGGGTAGGCTGCCCTTGAACGTTATAGTGGAGTAAGGAGAGAACGGTTTGCAGTGCGAAACTGTGGAATGGAGGCTGTATCTATGAAAAAATGGTTTAAAAACTTGACGAAAGGAAAACTGGCGATTGGCGTATTGGCCTTGTGTCTGCTGGTGTTTGGCGGATATTTTGGGTATCACAAATTTATTGTAAAAGCGGATAGTATGCCAAATAGAGCAGTTGTAAATACGCTGGAAGATTATCGCAAACTTTGCACCGGAAGTGAGAACGGTGAAGTAGATAAAACACAAAATATTGCGGATGCAAATTCAAAAAATGCTTTTTTAATTTTGGAAATTGTGCCGTATTATGGTGATGCGGAGGTTGGCTATCTAATCGATGGCTGTGAGCCAATTGATCTCACGAATGTTGGAAAGTCTGTTTATGCAGCTGCCAAGGAAAGTACACGTTCTGTAGCAACAGCCGTTTTTAAGGATGAGTATGATAGAGATCGTAAGGATTATGACGATGGTTTGTATAAGGAAGATACTCGTTGGACCGTGGATGATGATTGGGTATTGACCTCCGGAAAAACAATCAAGACACATGGATATTATGAAAAAGTTGCAAATGGTGCTTCCGGTGACTTTGTCATTGATCATTATGAACAGGATACAACAGGAACCTTCTATACAAAAGATGCAGAGGGTAAGGATATTCCGGCGTATCGTCCGGTTTTTAGAAAGGCAAAAGATGGTGAGACAGGTCAGTTTAACTGGACAACACTTTATTATGCGTCAGCAGATACATTTGTTATGTCACGGTCGCAGTTTGATACATATGCTCTGAGTGAAAATAAGTATGTGGCATCGGCAGATGAAGGGATTGATTATAACCCGGGAGAAAGAGAGTATACGACAAGAGAAGACAGCGATTTCTATAGTATTTCTTATACAAATGATAAGGGAGAAAAAGTTGCTTCAGAGGGTAATATCAGTAACTTGTGGGTTAACATTGAAGGAATGCAGGTGTTAAAAGGTCATGTGGTTAACACTAATGATTTTGTACGTACATCTTTGGATTTGGATGATGAATCAGAGACTGCGTGCAGAAATTTAAAAATTGCAGTTAAGACAATTGAACCTCAGGAATTAAAGAAACATCCGGAATGGATTGACTACGCGGATTTGTTATATATGCATCAGAAAACATCAGTTGGTACCTTCCCGGATTTATGGTGTAATGCAAATTTGGATAAGTATCATCGAAATAAAGATGTACTTGGAGAGTCATATTATAAGGATAAGGATCCGTTTATCATTGAAGCGGATGGAACGGTGAAATCCAAGAGTACAGATAAATCAATAAGAGAAGCGTTATTGAATTCTAATTTTATCTCTGATAACGATTGGGGTTGGACAGTAGCGAAGAAATTATTCTTCAAGATCAATCAGTTGGAGACATATGATGGGAGCGGAAAGTATGGATTTGCTCCATTATTGACTTCAAATGATATGATGAATGATTTGAAGGGACTTTCCGGGAACAGCAGATATAATGCTGATGATTTAAAGACAGTAACGAATCAGCATTTGGATTATACTACCATGGAGGTCGGAATTCCTAAAACTCCTTGGACTCCAGGTGAAAATACTGGTAAATATACAGGTACAGGTACTAATTGTGGTATGTATAAATTCTTAATCATGAATTTTTTAATGAAACAGGAGAATTTTTACAATTACTTCTTCCAGACAGAAAGAGATGCTGGAGGAAAGGTCATTACAGAAAATGGTGATATATCCTACTGTAGTCCACAAAAAAGTGCTGATGCACAGGAATATTGGAATCCTGATGCATTTCTTCCTGTTGCGGAGGGCAATGATTATACAAATCTTACTGATGCGCAGAGAGAGCGGTATTCAATATATTATTCACAGGGATCATATCTGCAATTCCCTACACCGGGTCTTGCCGGTGCTACGTTCATTTATAACTCAGATACATCCTTGTCACAGGGATTTAATAATGCCAGAATTGATGAAACAGATTCAACCAAGGAGGCATTTGACTGGTTTGAGAAAGAGTATGGTGAGAGACCGGATAAGCTGACTCCGGCACAGATGGTTCATTATCTTCTGCAGTATAAGAGACATGGTAATGACGATGATGATGTAGGAACACGGGATAAGGACACTATGCATGTGCTTGAAATTGAGCCATGTGCAGATTACTTTATTACAGAAAAGTATCTTGTTGGAACATATCTTCCGGCATCACGTTTCAAAGGTAAGATTGAAGTAGACCATATGACTACCGCTGAGTTTAATGGATCAAAGCGTGATATCAATGGATATTATGACTTGATTTATATCGGGGATAATATTGGTAAATTTAATACGACAACTACGCAGAATAATGGCGTTAACTATACCAATACCGCATATAATGACAGTAATTTGGATAAGTATGTATATCTGCATGTTGGTGATAAATCAGGAGATGTACGTTCTTCCGGTAATGATATTTCCAAACTGAAGAATGAACAGCTTCAAAAGTATGCAGAAGGTGGAAATGCGTTGGTGCTTGCTGACAGTTTGGCAACGTTTAAGTGGGACACAAACGATACAACAAAGATTTCGGATTCATACAAGAATAATTATTTGTCGATTGTTGATTCGACTTCACAAATGCATGCACTTCTGGAAAAATTAAAGAGTGCTAACAATGTAAATAAATTTAGAAAGAATAACATCTGTGCGCTTTCGAAGCTGAGTGTTAAGTTCCTGAGCGAGAATTGTCTGAATTATATGAAAAATGGATTTTCGCTTCCTGTGAAAACTAAAACAGGATTAACCACTAAGAAGTATAAGGAATTAACCACTCGTTATAAAGATTATGTTGGTCTTTACAGTAAGATAACATCTACTCCGGATCGATATGTTTCGGACGATGGAATGGCAGATAGCAATGAAGTTAATCCGGCAAAGGCAAAACAGTTGGCGTTGACCGATCCACAATTGAACTTCAGCTTTATCATTGGTGATCAGTCATCAGACTATGCAGTACGTATGTATATTGATCTGAATGGCGATGGTAATATTTCTGATGACGAGTTGGTTCAGGATACATTTGCAAATAATTCAGGTTCTCCATATAAATTTGTTGGAGAGGATGCAAAGGATGCCGATGGAAATGTATTCAAAGACAAGAGTGGCAATGCAATTCAGGTTCCAGTAGCGCAGAACTATATTTATGACTTTAGCAGCAATAAGAGACTATATCTGAACAAGACCAAAACATCGGGTGCTGTTTCTTGGAAATTTGTATTATATAATACAAAGACTAAAGAAAATTATCAGTCAGTAACGGGAACATCATTTTATAAGCGCTCTGATGGAAAGACAACATCAATCAAAGCATTACAGATTCTCGAAGATGATCAGATGAACAGTCAGGCAAATTTGGAGAATCAGCTTGCAGGAAGCGGATTGTTCAAGGATTGGGTTGATAAGTTGAATGATACCATTGGTTTGGATGAGAACTATAACGTAACAGTTAAGACAGTAAGTCTGACAGATTTCAATTCACAGCTTCAGGCAGGGACAATCGGTGGTGCTAACGGAGAGGATTATAATTGTTATATAGTCAGCTGTTCTACTAAACTATTCGGCGATAATGCATATAAGGATGCAGCAGATTATGTATCCTCAAGGGCAAAAGCGGGTGCTTCTGTTGTAGTAACCGGTGAAACAATTGATGACAGTAATAAATCATCAGAAGTAAAAGATATCCTTAACATGAGCCGTTTTACAGATGATTTGAAGTTGTATGGCGATATCAAGGACACTGCGAAGAAACCAAAAGAGACAGACAAGGAATATGATAATAAAAATAAATTAGAATATACCTATGCAAAGGTTATGAAGGAGGGATCCGGAAAATACAAAGTATATAATAACAAGCTTTGGAAAGATGTCGATTACAATAAGGTTGCTAAGGCGAAGACGATTAGTAGAAACAATATAGGAAGCCTTACAACATACCCATATACTATTAGTAGTTCTGTTGATATTGCGTCATCAGCAGCTCAGGTGTACCAGTTGAACATGAATAATGAAGGATTGGTTGTCTGGTATTCGTTGGGACCGGATGGTGATGGCGATGATACAGAGTATGGTATTTCGCCGAGAGATGCATCGAATAACTATTATTTGTATTCTGTTGAGAATATCACATATGATATGATAGATCTCGCAAATACAACAAGTGATCTGGAGATGAAGTTATTTATTAATACATTGCGAGGAAGTGATGTATCTCCAGCAGTAAGAGTAGATTCTGCTAAGACAGTGGATGCCAACTATAGAGATTTTGATGTTTCTGAAGTAACAGATGATTACTTCCCGAAGCAGGACTCTGATGCCATCAAGAAGTCGGAAGATGGTTCTGAGATGACTGTATTCAAGGGAGTAATTCAGCCGAATGGCAGTGATTACCGTGATTATAAGTCAAACTCTAAGATTGTAAAGGGAGACAGTCAGAGTCAGGGCAGTGGTGGTAAGATTGATGATGACACTACTATTACGCCTGCACCTGCTACACCGACACCTAAACCGAAGAGAGAGCCGGAAATATTAACACAAAAAGTGAATAGTTGGGATAATATTAAGTCTTATCGTTCCGAGAATGGCTCGCAGTTTAAGGGATGGGATAATAGTAGTATATTAGTGATTGATTATATATCTAATGCTGCTGGTAACTCTTGGTATAATGACGGAGTTGGTTACATAAAGGACAAAAATGGAACGACAGTGTTGACGTTACCGAATAAAACACAAGTATACAAGATCACTCTTGGTCAATTGAAAGAGAAATATGGCTTAGATAAAAACGATGATATTGGATATTTTAATATCGAAGCTAGAGACGGATGGTGTATTAGTATCAATTTGATTGGTATTTTTGAGGATGAAGAGCAGTATAAGGACTATAAAAATGGTGGGTCCTCTGTAGATGAAGATACTTCTGGAACAGGTGAGTCTATTATTGATAAAGAGTCCCAGAAAGATATTTATGGAACTCACGATTCGTATGACTTGCTGGCAACTCCGGCGCCGAAATATATTCCTGACACGGCTACACATCGTGTATCGTTTACACCATATACAAACGCAACGGATTGTGTTAACGTTAATTCGTTTAAGATTTCTATGGTGACAGCAAGTGCATCAAACCTTGGAACTTCTAAGGAAAAGACAGTTAGCTATGCGGATGAGATTTATCAGAAGGTAACGACTGCGACCGGTAAGTATGTATGGAAGTTCACAGCCAATAAAGATCATACGTTTACGTTGAAAGAAGGTAATTTCCTGAAAGATAGAACGCAGTATTTCTTCTTTAGTGATGACAACTATATTAATACGACAACAACGTATGACAATGATAATACAAGATGGGTACGTTTCGATATTTCGAACCGCAGAAAGTCAGCAATCAGTTATCTGCATCTCTACTATGAAGGAAATGTAGATACAACATATGTATTTGATCTGGATTAATCAGATGATATAAGCGTGGTTTATGAACCACTGTAGAGAGGGCTCTGTGCAGCAATGCGCAGAGCCTTTTTAATATATAGGAAAATGCCCGTAACGTAGCGTTATTTCAACGAGAATTGCGAAGCAATTCTTGGAGGGCAAAACGCTGGTTTTGCCCTTTTGTGTGGTCGTCAGGTCGTTCGTCATTGACGTTTATTATAATGTAGAAAAATACTGCAAGGTTTTGGCTATTATGACGAAGCGTGCCGTGTGGCAAACGGCATCAGTTTATCGAAAATTTATCAAATCCAGCAACTTGTCTAAAAAACAGTGCTATTTTCGTCAATATGGAGAAAAGGTATTTTTATCTCGACAGTGTTCGGCAACCGTGCTACAATCCGTACAAAGTATATATAAGCATAAGGATAGCCGGTGTTGATTTACGGAAGGCATAATGGTATGATTAAAATGTACATAATTTATGGGGTGTTTCTATCAAGTGGAGTAATAATATAGTAGATAGAATTGGATCGGTCCGGCATGGTAACTGTGATAACAGATTGTCAAAACAGGACTGTACCAGGGATATTTTCTCTGTTTTGGCTTACATTTTCAGAGAAAGTGAGAATTGTGTATGAAAGCAAATGATGGTGTAAATTACAATCGAAATTACAAAGACACATTGTTTCGGAAGCTATTTGGTGAGAACAGGGAGAATGCACTGAGTTTGTACAACGCAGTCAATGGAACACATTATACCAATGCGGAGGATTTGGAATTTACCACGTTGGATGATGTTGTCTATATGAAAATGAAGAATGATGTATCATTTATATTTGGAAATTATCTGAATCTTTATGAACATCAAAGTACATTGAACCCGAATATGCCATTGCGTGGGTTGTTGTATTTTGCAGATATGTATCGTCAGATTATACCTGCGAGTGAACGCATTTATGGTAGCAAATTGCAGGAGATTCCGGCACCAAAGTATATTGTATTTTATAATGGAACAGACCGGCTTGAGGGGGGGCGAAAAGTGTTGCATTTGTCTGATGCGTTTCGTCCCTTTGGTGTTAGTGAGGGGTTTGAATGGACAGCAACGGTGATAGATATTAATTATGGAGCTAATGCAGATATTATGGAGAACTGTAAGGTTCTTTCTGAGTATGCTCAGTTTATTGCCAAGATCAGGGAGGAATGCGGCAGATTGGAGAAAGCAAAATCAAACAATCAGGATATTTTAAGGCAGGCGATTGATGCGGCAACAGAGTATTGTATTCAGAATGATATCCTAAAGGATTTTTTAGAAAAAAATCGAAAGGAAGTGATGGATGTGTGTTTAACAGAATTTAATCAGGAACGTTACAATCAGATTGTGCGTGAAGAGGGACGTGAAGAAGGTGAAGTGATAGGATACATCCATATGGGAGAGAAAATGGGGCTTACATCACAGGACATTATACGATTTATCGTGGAGGAAACAGAGATTTCACAGGAGGAAGCCAAACGCCTATATGAGGAATATAAGGGGAAATAAGATGTGTTGATGGAATAGGAATGAATAGGGTAGAATTCATTTTGAAATTTATTTTCTTTGGAGATTTGACTTGCTAAGAATATGAAAAAAGAGTATAGTGATTATATCTGTTAGATTCCAATGAAAAGAGTAGGAGGACATCGATATGAAGGTTTTAGTGACAGGAGGAGCTGGTTTTATTGCCAGTCATACGAACGTGGAGCTTTTAGAGGCTGGATTTGATGTGGTGGTCATTGATAATCTGGTGAATGCAAGCAAGGAGTCCATTCGTCGTGTGGAGAAGCTTACAGGGAAGAACGTGCCTTTTTATGAGGAAGATCTGATGCATGAACAGGCGGTTTATGACATTTTTGAGAAAGAGAACTTTGATGCGGTGATCCATTTCGCTGGTCTGAAGGCAGTGGGTGAGTCCTGCCAGAAGCCGTTGGAATATTTTGATAATAATATTACAGGAACATTGAATCTCCTGAAGGCAATGAGAAAATATGGCGTTAAGAATCTGGTATTCAGTTCTTCCGCGACCGTATATGGTTTGCCGAAGACCGTGCCGATCACAGAGGATTTCCCATTGTCAGTATCCAATCCATATGGACGTACGAAGCTGATGATCGAGGATATGCTTCGTGATATTTATAAGGCGGATGACAGCTGGAATATTGCACTGCTTCGTTATTTCAATCCAATTGGAGCACATGAGAGCGGTGAGATCGGAGAGGATCCGAATGGCATTCCGAACAATCTGCTTCCATATGTGGCAAAGGTTGCAGCAGGACAGTTAGAGTGTGTTCATGTATTTGGTAACGATTATAATACGCCGGACGGTACCGGTGTGCGTGATTATATCCACGTTGTTGATCTTGCTAAGGGGCATATTAAGGCGTTGGAGAAGCTGGAGCAGAATCCGGGTCTTGTTACATACAATCTTGGTACCGGTGTTGGATACAGTGTACTGGATATCATTCATAACTTTGAGAAGGCATGCGGTAAGGAGCTTCCATATGTGATCGATCCGCGCAGACCCGGAGATATTGATATCTGTTATGCAGACTGCACGAAGGCGAAGGAAGAGCTTGGCTGGGAGGCACAGTATGGCATCGATAAGATGTGTGAGGATGCCTGGAGATGGCAGAGCAAGAATCCAAACGGATATCGCAGTTAATTTGACAACAGATATATTCCATGATATACTTGGATTTGTAAGTTTCGTGAGTTGATAACCATGAGAGATTTAGAATTGAATATTTCATGATTTGATGACCATGATATATTTGGAATTGAGTAGTTCAAGAGTTGATAACCGCGAGACACTTCAACACATATAAATGCGAGGAAGGGAAGAAGTAGTACCAGAGGAAACCTACAGAAAGCAGCCGGTTGATGAGAGGCGCAGGGGCATCCTGATATGAATACATCCTAGAGCAGCCGGCTGAAGGTTACAGTAGGTCCGGACGGTATTGCACTCCGTTATTGTGCAGGGATATAGAGGTATCCTGCAGAGCTTCTCATCGTGAGGTGAGGAGGAATAAAGGTGGTAACACGATTACATCGTCCTTTATCGGCATTTGCCGGTAAAGGACTTTTTTTGTGCAAAAATGCATAGAATCAAAAAGAAAGGAAAAGAACAATGACAACTTACGACGAATTAGTAGCAAGGGGTTTGATCGCTCAGGTAACGGATGAGGAGGAGATCAAGGAATTAGTTAATGACGGAAAGGCTGTCTTTTATATTGGTTTTGACCCGACAGCAGACAGTCTTCATGTAGGTCACTTTATGGCACTCTGTCTGATGAAGCGTCTACAGATGGCTGGTAATAAGCCGATCGCATTGATCGGTGGTGGTACTGCAATGATCGGTGATCCGAGTGGTCGTACCGATATGCGTCAGATGATGACAAAGGAGACGATCGCACACAATGTTGACTGCTTTAAGAAGCAGATGAGCCGTTTCATTGATTTCTCTGATGGAAAAGCACTTATGGTCAACAATGCAGACTGGCTTTTGGATCTGAATTATGTGGAGCTTCTTCGTGATGTAGGACCACATTTCTCTGTAAACCGTATGCTTACCGCAGAGTGTTACAAGCAGCGTATGGAGCGTGGTTTGAGCTTTTTGGAGTTTAACTACATGATCATGCAGAGCTATGACTTTTACGCACTGTTCCGGAAATATGGCTGTAATATGCAGTTCGGCGGTGATGATCAGTGGAGTAACATGTTAGGTGGTACGGAGTTGATCCGTCGTAAGCTTGGTAAGGATGCGTATGCAATGACGATCAATCTTCTTTTGAACTCTGAGGGTAAGAAGATGGGTAAGACACAGTCCGGTGCGGTATGGCTGGAT
>ERZ856578.809-NODE-809-length-63773-cov-43.183481_pt1 | contig 63773 bp, 57 predicted proteins | sample MGYA00514384_ERZ856578 | MGnify/ENA primary metagenome ERZ856578 (study PRJEB29103, sample SAMN06111958) | human gut metagenome | biome: human gut; feature: ankylosing spondylitis patient; material: healthy_person | host: Homo sapiens | place: China:Hangzhou... | reverse complement strand
GCGTTTTGACCGTCCACGCCGGGGTCAACGTGCGGGAAACCGCCATGCCCCTGCCCCGGTTCGGCATGGAATTCATCCTCCCCCGGGGCAGCGAGTGCCTCGAGTATTTCGGCAAGGGGGAGCAGGAGAATTACGAGGACATGTGCCGCAGCGCCCGGATAGGCCTGTACAAATCCACCGTGACCGACCAGTATTTCCCCTATATCCGTCCGCAGGAAACCGGCAACCACACGGCGGCGCGCTGGCTGCGCGTCACCAACAAGGTGGGCGGCGGCCTGCAGTTCACCGGCCGTCCCACCTTCAATTTCAGCGCCCTGCACTTCACGGCGGCGGATTTGGAGACGGCCATGTACACCCGGGATCTCCGCCCGCGTGAGGAGACAATCGTGCGCATCGACTATAAGCAGACCGGCGTCGGCTCGGCCAGCTGCGGGGTCAAGCTCGCGGAAAAGTACCAGTTCAAGGAAAAATTCTTCGACTTTGAGTTCGAGGTCAAGCCTCTGTAAAAATTTTTTGAAAATATTTCGCAGCGGGGCGCTCTTGTCCGGCCTGTTTCAGGCTGTGCAGAGCGCCCTGTAAAATAGAGAAAGGAAACCCGTATGGAGAAGCTGTGTTTTCAGCCGGAGCGGTTCCGGGGTGTCATCGTGGCGCTCAACGCCTGCTACGATAAGGCCGGCGAGGTTTCGCCCGCCGCCTGCCGCGCGCTCTGCCGGTGGTACCAGTCCCTGGGGGTGCGGGGCGTGTATGTGGGCGGCAGCACCGGCGAGGGCCTCCTGCTCAGCCTGGAGGAACGCAAGACCCTGGCCGAAGCCGCCGTGCAGGCGGCGCGGGGGGAGATGACGGTCATCGTCCATGTGGGCTGTCCCGCCACCCGGGACGCCGTCGCCCTTGCCCGGCACGCCGCCGCCATCGGGGCGGACGCTATATCCGCCGTGCCCAGTGTGTTCTACCGCCTGAGCGAGGAGAGCATCGCCCGCCACTGGACGGCCATCGCCGACGCGGCGGAGCTGCCCTTTTTCATCTACAACATCCCCCAGCTCACCGGCTACGATTTGTCCATGGAGCTGTTCCGCCGGATGCTGGCCCATCCCCATGTCAAGGGGATTAAGAATTCCTCCGAAAGCGCCCGGCAGATTCAGCAGTTCAAGGAGGCGGGCGGCCCGGATTTCCTGGTGTTCAACGGCCCGGACGAACAGTTCCTGGCCGGACGGGCCATGGGGGCGGACGCCGGCATCGGCGGCACCTACGGCTGCATGCCCGAGCTGTATCTGCGGCTGGATGCCCTGTTCATGGCCGGCCAGCTGGGGGAGGCCCGGCGGTTGCAGGCCATAATCGGCGGCTTTATCGAGCGGCTGTGCGTTTTTCCCTCGATGTACGGGGCCTGTAAGGCGGTTATCGCCCGCCGGGCGGTGGACATCGGCGCGCCCCGCCCGCCCTTCCTGCCGGTGGAACCGCGGGATCCGGCCATCGAACGCCTGACCGCCGACATCGAGGGCCAAATCGCCCTGTGGTGCATGTGAAAGGAGACGGACAGTGAGAGTATCTCCCTATCGTTCCCGCGAGGATCGGCTGCTGTTCAGCGGGATCCGCGCGCAGAATCTGCACCCCTCCCTGGTGGGGGACCCCGCCGATATGGCCGGCACCTGCGGCTTCCGCATCCCGTCCCTGCTGTATCTCGAAGGGGCGGACGTGCTGCTGGCCGCGACCGACCGATCCCACGAGGGGGCGGACTGGGGCTATACCGGCGTGGCCCTGCGCCGCAGCGCCGATCGGGGCCTGACCTGGAGCAGCCCCCTGAGCATCCCGGTGCTGCCCCCGGTTTCCCGCGCCCCCCAGGCCGTAGACGACTGGCATTCCGCCTTTTACATCGACCCCGTGCTGCTGGAGGATCGCAGCGGGGCCGTCCACCTGTTGCTGGATTTTTTCCCCGAAAGCAAGGGGTTCCACCGCCCAGACTGGCTGGAGCCGGGCAGCGGCTTTGAGCACGGCCGGATCCGGCTGTACGACGGCCCGCCGCCCGCCGAGGGGAAAGGGGCCGCCGGCCCCGTTTATACGGTGGACGAAGCGGGCTGGGTCGTCGCCCCTGGCGGCGTGCGCACCCGATATTATCTGCCGCCCCTGCACAGCGGGGCGGTTCAGTTTCAGACCCTGGGCGATATGTATTACGCGGTGGGGGAGCCGGACTGGCTGGACGCCCCGCCGCCTCTTCTTCCGCCCGAGCCGGGAGAGGGCCGGGACATCTACGTGGGCAATATCTTTCTGAACATCGGCAAGCCCGCCTTTGACCCGGCGCATCCGGTTTTCGTCCGCAAGCGGCTGGCCGGCCCCGGCCCGGAGGCCGACGTCCCCTCCGCCTACGAGGCGGTAGAGACCTCTCCCGCTCCGCTGCGGGCGGCGGTGTGTATGCACCTCGTGCAGCTCACCAGCCGGGACGGCGGCGTCACCTGGTCGCAGCCCCGTTTCCTCACTCCGGCCGTCAAGGACGAGGATTGCCTGTTTCTTGGCACCGGCCCCGGCGTGGGCCTGCGCCTGCGCCATCAGCCGGACGATCGGAAGAACGGCCGGCTGATGGTGCCGGTGTATAAGCCGGGCCAGGCCGGCCTGCTCCTCAGCGATGACGACGGCGTCACCTGGCGGCGCGGCGGCTATATTCCCACCGTGGACGAAGCCCAGGCGGTGGAACTGAACGACGGGACTGTGCTGGTCTTCGGCCGCCAGGACGAGCCGGGGGACACTCCCATGACCGTCAGCCGGGACGGCGGCGACACCTGGGAGCCCATGACTCATACCGGCCTGCAATCCGTCCGCTGCCAGAAATCGGTCGTGGCCTATCCGGCAGGCGATCCCCGCTATCCCTGCGTCCCCGGCATGATACCGGGCCGGCAGTATCTTCTGGCCTCCCACCCCACGGGGCAGCGGCGGGGCGGCGGCGTGGTCACCCTGGGCGAGGTGCTGCCGGACGGAACCCTGCGCTGGCTGGCCGATCGGCCCCTGGGCGGCACGGGACAGTATGACCAGACGGAGCAGCCCGACTTTTTCGCCTATTCCTGTCTGGCGGTGCTGCCAAACGGGCAGGCCGGCGTGCTCTTCGAGCCGCAGCCCACTAACTGTGTGGCCTTCGCCCGCTTCGATATCCGCTGGTTTTTTGACGATAGAAAGGAGCCCTGACGATGCCCGAACGTCCCAACATCCTGTTCATCCTCTCCGACGACCACGGCCATTGGGGGATGGGCTGCGCGGGGAACAGCGAAATCCGCACGCCCAACCTGGATAAGCTGGCCGCCAGAGGCACCCGGTTCGACAGCGCGTTCTGCGCCTCCCCGGTCTGTTCCCCCGCCCGTATGTCCATTTTCACGGGAAAAATCCCCTCCCAGCACGGGGTGCACGACTGGCTGGCCAAGGGCCACCTGGACGAAGCCGTCCTGTCCAAGGAGCTGCGGGACGCGTTCCAGCAGCCCGAGCCCTCCTGGGAATACGCCTGGCCCAAGCGGCAGCTGCAGGGGGACAAGGCCATCCGTTTCTTGGACGGCCACGATACCTTCACGCGGCATCTCGCGGACGGCGGCTATACCTGCGGCCTGTCCGGCAAATGGCATATGGGGGACAGCTACACCCCACAGGCGGGCTTCACCTACTGGAAAACCACCGCCATGGGCGGGGAAAACTACTACTACCCCGTCATGCTGGAGGGGAAGGAGATGACGCTCAAGCGAGGCGTCTACATCACCGACCTCATCACCGATAACGCCCTGCGCTTCTTGGAGGAGCAGAAGGGCGCGGCGAACCCCTTCTATTTAAGCGTGCATTACACCGCGCCCCACGCCCCCTGGCAGCGGGAGCATCACCCGGCGGCGTTTTACGACCTGTACGACGGCTGTCCCTTCGCCTCGGTGCCCGACGTGCCGCCCCACCCCTGGAGCGACCTGAAGGATAAGACACCCGAAGAGATGGCGGTCCTCCGCCGCACCTATCTGCAGGGGTATTTCGCGGCCGTCACCGCCATGGACGCGGGCATCGGTCGGATCCTCGACGCCCTGGAGGCCGCGGGCCAGCTGTCCAATACCCTGGTGATTTTCTCCGGCGACAACGGCATGAGCATGGGCCATCACGGCATCTTCGGCAAGGGCAACGGCACCTTCCCCATGAATATGTACGACTCGGCGGTGAAGGTGCCCCTGATCTGGAGCCACCCGGGCCGCGCCCGGGAGGGTGCCGTGTGCGAAGAGCTTGTCAGCCACTACGATTTGTTCCCCACCATCCTCGAATGGGCGGGACTCCCCTGTACCCCCAACCCCGCCCTGCCCGGCGTGAGCTTCGCCCCCCTGCTCACCGGAGAAAAATCCAGCGTGCGGGACGACGTAGTGGTCTTCGACGAATACGGCCCGGTGCGCATGGTGCGTACCAAGGAGTGGAAGTATATCCACCGCTACCCCTACGGCCCTCACGAGCTGTACGACCTCGTGCGCGATCCGGGCGAGGAACGCAACCTCATCGACGACCCCGCCGCGCAGAGCGTGAAGGAGCGGCTGATCGACCGGCTGAACCACTGGTACGCTGCCTACGCCGACCCGGCCTGCGACGGCAAGGGCGAAGCGGTTCACGGCCTTGGCCAGCTGCGCCGCATCGGCCCCGCCAGCGGCGGCAAGCCCGCCTTTATCTGAGGAGAGACGCGTATGAATGTGCTGTTTATCGATATTGACACCCTGCGGCCCGATCACATGGGCTGCTACGGCTATCCCCGGAATACCACTCCCTGCCTGGACCGGGTGGCGCGGGAGGGCCTGCGGTTCGACCGGTGTTATTGCTCGGACGCGCCCTGCCTGCCCTCTCGGGCGGCCCTGACCACCGGCCGTTTCGGCATACATACCGGCGCCGTCGGCCACAGCGGCACCAACGCCGACCGGCGGCTGACCGGGAAAACCCGCGGCTTCTCCGACCCGGCCGATAACCACAATTTTCATAATCTGTTCCGGCAGGCGGGCCTGTTCACCGCCTCCATCAGCACCTTCCCGGAGCGGCATTCCTCCTGGTGGTTTTCCGCCGGTTTCCATGAGACCTATAACGTGGGCGGCCGCGGCGGAGAATCGGGGGAGGAGGTGCTGCCGGTGGCGCTGGACTGGCTCGACCGGCACGGCGACGCGGGGAACTGGTATCTCCACGTCCATCTCTGGGATCCCCACACTCCCTACCGGGCGCCCGAAAGCTTCGGCAACCCCTTCGCCGACGAGCCGCTGTGCACCTTTGTGGATGAAACCGTTCTGCAAACCCATTTAAAGCACGTGGGGCCCCACTGCCTTAATGAGTTCAATATGTACGACGATCAGGAATATCCCCAGTATCCCCGCTATCCGGGCAAAGCCACGGATATGGCGGGGGTACGGAAAATCCTGGACGGCTACGATTGCGGGGTGGCCTACGCCGACTATATCGTGGGGCGGATCCTGGACGATTTGCGCCGCCGGGGCCTGTACGACGACACGGCGATCCTCATCACCTCCGACCATGGGGAAAACATGGGGGAATTCGGCATCTATGGGGAACACGCCACGGCGGATCACCCCACCTGCCACGTCCCTTTGATTCTCAAGTGGCCGGGCGGCCGGCGGGGGACGGACGACGGCCTGCACTACACCCTCGACCTCGTGCCCACAGTGGCCGAGCTGCTCGGCCTTCCCGCCTGGGAGAAGTGGGACGGCGAGAGCTTCGCCCCCGCTGTCGCCGGGAAACAGGACGCGGGCCGGCCTTATCTCGTCCTGTCCCAGATGGCCCACGTCTGCCAGCGGTCGGTGCGGGAGGGCGACTGGCTGTACATCCGCACCTACCACGACGGGTTCCACCTGTTCGACCGGGAGATGCTGTTCAATCTGCGGGAGGATCCGTATGAACAACGGGATCTCAAGGACGAAAACCCCGCCGTGACGGCCCAGCTGGCCAAGCGGCTGCTGGACTGGACGGATGACCAGATGATGGTCTCCGACACCGTGTCTGATCCGCTGTGGGAAGTCATGAAGGAGGGCGGGCCGTCCCATACCCGGGGCTTCCTGCCCAATTATCTGAAGCGCCTGGAGGCCACCGGCCGGGCCGAGGGCGCCCGCCTCCTGCGGCAGCGCCACGGCGATGGGACGCAATAGGCTCGCCCGCCTCTTGACAAGCGGGGCCGTTTGTGCTATGTTGATAACACATATCATAAAGACGTTGACGGAGACACGTCAGCCGGTGGCGAAAGCCGCAGCGAGCCGGGGAGGGTGGAAGCCCGGCGTGAGTAACGCCGGCAGGACATCCCTCCCAAGTCGCAGGCCGAACGCGCCCCGCGCCGGTAGGCCCCGCCGGATTCCCCCGTTATAGGAATAAAGGCTTCATACATGCACTGGGGGCGGAAAAACGCCGTGCCGAGCTTGCTTGGCACGGCGTTTTTTGAGCGGGGGTATCCCCCGCCGGGGAGCGCATATGTTTGTATGCAGTCGCAATGGGTGGTTAAGCGAGATCCTCGTCCTGTTCGCGGGACGAGGATTTTTTATGTGAAGGAGAGACGCGTATGTATCGGAAAACCGGGCAGAACCAGAGCTTTCCCGAGAGGGAAAAGCAGATCCTGCAGTTCTGGAAAGACGAGCACATTTTCGAGAAGAGCGAAGAAATCAACCACGGGAAGGATAGCTACGTCTTCTATGACGGCCCGCCGACGGCCAACGGCAAGCCCCATATCGGCCACGTGCTCACCCGCGTCATCAAGGACACCGTGCCCCGCTACCATGTGATGAAGGGGCAGGACGTGCCCCGCAAGGCGGGCTGGGATACCCACGGCCTGCCGGTGGAGCTGGAGGTGGAAAAGGAGCTGGGCCTGGACGGCAAGGAGCAGATTGAGGAATACGGCATGGCGGAATTCATCGATCGCTGCAAGAAAAGCGTCTGGACCTATAAGGGGATGTGGGAGGATTTCTCCGACACGGTGGGCTTCTGGGCCGATATGGAGCATCCCTACGTGACCTACCACAACGACTATATCGAGTCGGAATGGTGGGCGCTCAAAACCATCTTTGACAAGGGCCTGCTGTATAAGGGATATAAAATCATGCCCTACTGCCCCCGGTGCGGCACCCCTCTGTCCAGCCACGAGGTGGCCCAGGGGTACAAGGACGTCAAGGAGCGGTCGGCCATCGTCCGCTTCCGGCTGAAGGACGAGGAAAACGCCTCCCTCCTGGCCTGGACCACCACCCCCTGGACCCTGCCCTCTAACGTGGCGCTGTGCGTCAATCCAAAGGAGACGTACGCCCGCGTCAAATGCGGGGACGAGATTTTCTACCTGGCCGAGGCGCTGCTGGACGCGGTGCTCGGGGAGGGAAAATACGAGGTGCTTTCCACCTTCTCCGGTAAAGAGCTGGAATACAGGGAATACGAGCCCCTGTATCGGTTTGTCGAGCCGAAGGAAAAATGCTGGTACGTCACCTGCGACGGCTACGTCACCCTGACGGACGGCACCGGCGTGGTGCATATCGCCCCCGCCTTCGGTGAGGACGACGCGAAGGTGGGGCGGAAATACGGCCTGCCCTTCGTGCAGCTGGTGGACGGCAAGGGCGAGATGAAACCCGAAACCGCCTGGCCGGGCGTGTTCGTCAAGAAGGCGGACGCCCCCATTTTGGAAGATTTGAAGGCGCGGGGCCTGCTGTTCGCGGCGCCCAAGTTCGAGCACAGCTATCCTCACTGCTGGCGGTGCGATACGCCGTTGATTTACTACGCCCGGGAGGGCTGGTTCATCCGGATGTCCGCCGTTAAGGACGACCTCATCGCCAACAATAAGACCATCCACTGGATCCCGGAAAGCATGGGTACCGGCCGGTTCGGCGACTGGCTGGAGAACGTGCAGGACTGGGCCATCAGCCGGGATCGGTACTGGGGCACGCCGCTGAACGTCTGGAAATGCGGCTGCGGTCATATGCACGCGGTGGGAAGCATCGCGGAGCTGCGGGAGCTGAGCGATAACTGCCCCGCGGATATCGAGCTGCACCGGCCCTATATCGACGCGGTGACCCTCCGCTGCCCGGAATGCGGCGGCGAGATGCGCCGGGTGCCGGAGGTTATCGACTGCTGGTTCGATTCCGGCTCCATGCCCTTTGCGCAGCACCACTATCCCTTCGAAAATCAGGAACTGTTCGAGGCGCAGTTCCCGGCGGACTTCATCTCCGAGGCGGTGGATCAAACCCGCGGCTGGTTCTATTCCCTGCTGGCGATTTCCACCCTGCTGTTCAATAAGGCCCCCTTCAAGAACGTGATTGTGCTCGGCCACGTGCAGGATCAGTTCGGCCAGAAGATGTCCAAATCCAAGGGCAACGCCATCAGCCCCTTCGAGGCGCTGGAGAAGTACGGCGCGGATCCCATCCGGTGGTATTTCTTGTCCAATTCCGCGCCCTGGCTGCCCAATAAATTCTACGATAAGGCGGTGCTCGACGGGCAGCGCCGGTTCCTCGGTACGCTGTACAACACCTATGCCTTCTACGTGCTGTACGCGGATATTTACCAGTTCGATCCAACCAAGCACCCTCTGGAACAAAGCGCGCTGACGGTGATGGATCGGTGGATCCTCTCCCGCCTGAACCATACGGTGGGCGAGGTGGACGACCATATGGCGAATTACCGCCTGCCCGAGGCGGCGCGCTCCCTCCAGGATTTCGTGGAGGTGCTCAGCAATTGGTACGTCCGGCGCAGCCGGGAGCGGTTCTGGCGGGATGAGCTGGACGCGGACAGCTTCGCGGCCTTTACGACGCTGTATACCTGCCTGTCCACCCTCTCCCGGGCGGCGGCCCCCATGATCCCCTTCATGACCGAGGAGATTTATCAGAACGTGGTGCGCACAGTGGATACGAACGCGCCGGAAAGCGTGCACCTGTGCACGTACCCCGCCGTGGACGAAAGCCTGCTCGATCCCGCTTTGGAAGCGGAGATGGAGGAGGTTCTGGCGGTGGTCACCCTGGGCCGGGCGGCCCGCAACGGGGCGGCTATCAAGAACCGACAGCCCCTGCCCGCCCTGTACGTCAAGGGCGGCCGGCCCCTGACCGAGGAATTCAAGCGGATCGTCATGGACGAGCTGAACGTCAAAGCGGTGCTGGAGGCGGAGGACGCGTCCCAGTATCTGACCTATAGCTTCAAGCCCCAGCTGAAAACCGTGGGGCCGAAATACGGCCGCCAGCTGGGCGACATCAAGGCGGCGCTGTCCTCCCTGGACGGCACGGCTGCCAAAAAGCAGCTGGACGAAACCGGCGTGCTGACGCTGGCGCTGCCCTCCGGCGAGGTGCGCCTGGCTGAGGAGGATCTGCTCATCAGCACCGAGCAGACGGCGGGCTACTACGCCGTGAGCGAGTACGACCGCACGGTGGCGCTGGATACCGCCATCACCCCGGAACTGAAGGAAGAGGGCTTCCTGCGCGAGGTGGTCAGCAAGCTGCAAACCATGCGCAAGGAAGGCGGCATGGAGGTGACCGACCGGATCCGCGTGACCTTTGCGGCCGCCGGCTACGCCGCCGACGTGCTGGCTAAAAACCGCGAGGCGATCATGGGCGAGGTGCTGGCCGTGGCCTTTGACGCCGGGGAGCCGGCGGGCTACGTCAAGGAATGGGACGTCAACGGCGAACCCGTCACCTTCGGCGTGGAAAAAGCCGCGCGTGCCTAAGAAAATGTAAAAAGGAACGGCCATCTTGTCCAGCGGCAAGATGGCCGTTCCTTTTTATAACCTATCTCCTCCACCGCCCAATCGCAGTCCCCAGTGCCCGCCGATCAATCCCCACCTGCGGCCGTCCCTCCCTCGGATCCCCGTATGGGCTCGGCGGCCTAAGCCGGCGAGACCGGCAGCGGCAGAGCATTCACCCTTGTCTTCCTGTTCTCATAACGCAGCGCAGCCCCAAGACGGTCGGTCGCCCAACTTACCGCAACGTGTGGCGGTGTACAGTCGAGGCGGGGTTAGTACCAAGCAGAACGCTGCATCCGCGTGATTATTGGCGGGCGTACCCGCGGCGACACAGCGCTTTCAAAAGAGTTTTATTTCCTCTGTGGGGGACGAAGAACGGGGCGTAGCCACGTTCTTCCAGTGGGGGTCTCCCCCACGGCGGGCGACTCACAGCCACAACCAGCCCGTAGGGCAGTACCCCGCACACCTATGCCAAACCTGATAGAACATAATGGCTTGCCCACAACCCCATACGGCGTGCTAAGCCCACCCGGTCAGCCCCGGGTTGTTGGTTGTGTTCATCGAGCCCTTATCCCAAATCCGGCGTGTCGGTCAGCAGCACCCGGTTGCCCTCGCTGTGCTCCAGCTCGAAAATCACCAGTTCGTTCTCCCCGGCCCGCAGCAGGGGAGCGGGGAGATACAGGGTCTTCTGCGGCCCGGCCGGGTTCCAGTACCGGCCCAGGTTGAACCCGTTAATAAAGGCCACCCCCTTGGTGAACCCGTCCAGCCGCAGGAAGGTGTCCGCCGGATCCGTCACCGGGAACCGCCCCCGCAGGAAGGTGGGCGCGTCGACGCCCGTCTCCCACGGCGCGTACCGCAGCCCGGCCAAATCGTCCAGGGGCATGGGCGTCATGCTCCACCCGAAATGGTACCGCTGGCCCAGCCGCACCCCGCCGGTCAGCCCCTTTTCGTCCCGCAGCTTCCGGCCGTAGTTGACCCGGCCCATGTTTTCCACCAGAATATCCAGCCGCACGCTCTCGCCGAGCGCCAGCCCGAGCCGGATGTCGTCGTCCCGCCGGCCGTCCCGCTGCTTGACGCCCCGGAACTGCCCGTCGATGTAGATAAGCGCCCGGTCATGCACCCCATCCAGCACCAGGGGCAGCTCCTCGAACGGCCCGCGCAGCTCGGTGGTGTACAGCACGAAGCCGAAATCCTGCCCCAGCTCCTCCATGGTCAGGGGCGCGGCCGCGCGGATCGGCGCGCCCAGGGCCTCCTGGCTGTCGAACAGCGTCGCCGCCTCGGTCAGCGCCACCTCGCCGTAGGCCGCCTTGGGCAGGTTGCCCACCGGGATGGCGGGCGCCTTGCCGAAATGCTTCTCCAGCACCTCCTTGACCTCGAAATACTTCGGGGTCAGATCGCCGGCCTCGTTCAGCGGCGCGTCGTAGTCGTAGCTGGTCACCGTGGGCGCGTGCCGATCGTCGTAGTTGGCCCCGTTGGTGAACCCAAAATTGGTGCCCCCGTGGAACATGTAGAAATTCACCGACGCCCCGGCGCTCAGCATCTCGTCCAGCACCTGCGCCGTGTCGGTGGAGGTGCGGGTGTGATGCTCCTCGTACCAGTGATCGAACCAGCCGTTCCAGTATTCCATGCACATCACCGGCTCGCCCGGGCGGAATTCCCGCAGCGCGCCGAAGTTCCCCGCCGGGTTGCTGCCGAAATTGACCGTGGCCAGCACCCCGTCCAGGGTGCCGCCCCCCAGCATGAAGGGGGCCGTCCCGTCGGAGGTAAACAGCAGGCAGTCCACCCCGTTGTCCCGGTAAATGTCCGCGATGGCCCGCAGATAATCCTTATCGTCGCCGTAGCTGCCGTATTCGTTTTCCACCTGCACCGCCACGACGTTCCCCCCGTTGGCGGCCAGCCGGGGCGTCACATGGCGGAACAGTTCCTTGTAATACCGCCCCACCTTCTCGAGAAACAGCGGATCGTTGCACCGCAGCCGCATGTGCCCATAGGTCAGCAGCCAGGAGGGCAGCCCTCCCATGTCCCACTCCGCGCAGATGTAGGGCCCCGGCCGCAGGATGACCATCAGCCCGAGAGAGGCCGCCGTGTCAATGAAGCGGCCGATATCCAGCCCGCCGGAGAAATCGAAAACGCCCTCCCGCCGCTCGTGCAGGTTCCAGCAGGTATAGGTCTCCACCGCGTTGAACCCGCAGGCCCGCAGCTTTTTCAGCCGATCCTCCCAGTAGTCCGGCACCACCCGGAAATAATGAATGGTTCCCGACACCAGGGTCGTCTTTTCCCCGTCCCGGTAGAAATCGCCGCCTTTGACCGTCAATCCGCCCATATGTATCCTCCTTGCGCCCTCCCGGGCTTATACTCTGTCTCATTGTAGCAGACCTCCGACCAGGTGACAACCCAATTCGTTTGTCCAAACCGCCGCTTTTTTTGTCGGATGAAGCAGAAAATGATTCTTTAAAAAGTATGGTTCCTGGTTTCTTTTAACTGCATTTCCTCCCGAATCCTCTCCTTTAACTCCCGGCGCAGCGCCTCCGGCCCCATCCGTTCCCATTCTTGACAAGCGCTTTCCATGACGATTCTGGATGTGGCCTGCTCCAATACGGGATTCGTCTGATTTCGGACGAGAAGCACATAGATCATTTCATAAAACTCGTTTTTTTCCAGAAGCTCCATGATATCGATGAACTCTTCCGGTGAAACCATGTATTCATCCTCGCAAATCCGACGGCGGATTTTAGGATGTTCCGTCATCCATTTGGCCAATCTGACAACATCTTGTTCTTTTTGCATCTTTTTTTCTCCTATCTTTTTTGGGGTGCGATACCACTTGGTATCTAGTTTACGCTTTTTTTCTGCTAAACTCAAGATAAAGATACTATTCAGTATCATATTGGGAGGAGTTTACAATGCAAAAGTTTCTACAGGATGTCCACATTGGACAAAACTTACAAAGATTAAGAATAGAGCGCCATTTATCACAAAAGGACATGGTGTCAAAGCTGGCCCTTTTGGGGCGCACCATGTCGAGGGCCAATTATGCTCATATTGAGCAAGGAGTAAGAAACGTATATATCAGCGATTTTATTTTATTTAAGGAAATTCTTAATGTGAGCTACGAGGAGTTATTCAGGGGTTTAAATCCAATAAGAGAATGATCTTCTTCGCTTTTCCCGTCTCACGCCCTCTGCCAGAATCCTGCCATGGCCAAATGTCGAAAAACGGTGTATACTGGTCAAAAAGGAGGCGCCGCTCATGTTTATTGCCGATCTGCATATCCATTCCCACTTTTCCCGCGCCACCAGCCGGGTTCTCATCCCGGAGCTGCTGGATTGGTGGGCCCGGCGCAAGGGGATCCAGGTGGTGGGCACCGGCGATTTCACCCACCCCGGCTGGCGGCAGGAGCTGGCAGAGAAGCTGATCCCCGCCGAGGAGGGCCTCTATCGCCTGCGGGAGGACTGCCGCCGCCTGGACGGCCTGCCTGCGGGCGGGGAGATCCCTGTCCGCTTTATGGTCACGGGGGAAATCAGCTCGATTTATAAATGGGACGGTCGGGTGCGCAAGGTGCACAGCCTGATTCTTCTCCCCGGCCTTGAGGAGGCGGAGGCCCTGGCCCTGCGGCTGGAGCAGGTGGGCAACCTTCATTCCGACGGCCGGCCCATCCTGGGGCTGGACGCCCGGGATCTGCTGGAAATCACCCTGGATGTCTGCCCCCGGGCGATGTTCATCCCCGCCCATATCTGGACGCCCCACTTTTCGCTGTTCGGGGCCAATTCCGGCTTCGACCGGATCGAGGACTGCTTCCGGGACTTGACGCCCCATATCCATGCGCTGGAGACCGGCCTGTCCTCCGACCCGCCCATGAACTGGCGGCTTTCCGCCCTGGACAAGTATACTCTGGTGTCCCATTCCGACGCTCATTCCCCCGCCAAGCTGGGGCGGGAGGCGGATTTGTTTACCTGCGAGATGACCTATCCGGCCATCAAACAGGCCCTGGAAAACAAGGGGGCCGGCGGCTTCGGGGGTACCCTGGAGTTTTTCCCCGAGGAGGGGAAATACCACGCCGACGGCCACCGGAACTGCGGGGTCTGCCTGACCCCGGAAGAAACTGAGCGGGCGGGGGGCCTCTGTCCCGTCTGCGGCAAAAAGGTGACGGTGGGGGTGTGGCACCGGGCGGCCCAGCTGGCCGACCGGCCCGAAGGCTTTAAGCCTAAAGACGCGGCCCCCTTTGAAAGTCTGGTGCCCCTGCCGGAGGTCATCGCCGCCTCCACCGGTTTTTCCGCCGCCGGGGTGAAAACCGCCGGGCGGTACGAGGCCATGCTGCGTCAGCTGGGGCCGGAGTTCGTCATCCTGCGGCAGACCCCGCTCGAGGATATCGAGCAGGCGGCGGGGCCCAGCGTGGCCGAGGGGATCCGCCGGCTGCGTCAGGGCGCGGTGGAGGTGTCACCCGGCTACGACGGGGCCTATGGTAAAGTGTCCATCCTCAGCGCCGCCGATATCGACCGCCTGGCGGGGCAGACCCGTCTGTTTGTCGATGAGCCGGGGAAGAAAGCGGCCCGCCCGGCGCAGACGCTGCTGCCCGTCAAGCGGGCGGCCTCCATGGAAACCGCCCGGCTGGATACCCCCTCCGACGGCCTGAATCCCGAGCAGCGTCAGGCCGCGGACGCCCGCGAGCGGACGGTGGCGGTCATCGCCGGGCCGGGTACCGGCAAAACCCGCACCCTTGTCGATCGCATCGCCCGCCTGACGGGGGAGGGGACGCCCCCCTCCCATATCGCCGCCGTCACCTTCACCAACAAAGCCGCCCGCCAGCTGCGGGAGCGGCTGGAAAAACGCCTGGGCAAACGGACGGCCCGGGCCGTGACCGTCGGCACCTTTCACGCCCTCTGCCTGCACCTGCTGGAAGCCTGGCGGGGCCCCGTCGTCCTCCTCGATCCGGTGGAGGCGCAGGAAATTGCGGCGCAGGTATGCCGGGATACGGCGGTTTCCGCCCGGGATCTGCTGGACGGGGTCTCCCGGCTGAAAAACGGCGGGGAATCCACCCTGCCCCCCGCCTTGATCGAGGCCTACGCCGCCCGCCTGAAGGAGCTGGAGGCGCTGGATTTCGACGATCTGCTGCTGGAAACCCTGGCGCAGCTGGAGGGCGGCCGCAAGCCCCCCGCCGCCTTTACCCACCTGCTGGTGGACGAGTTTCAGGACGTCAATCCCATTCAGTTCCGTCTGGTGCTGGCCCTGAACCGGGAGGGGGCCGGGCTGTTCGTCATCGGGGATCCGGATCAGGCCATTTACGGCTTCCGGGGAGCCGATTCCCGCTGCTTTGAGAAGCTGGCGGCGGCCTGCCCCGGTCTGCGGGTGATCCGCCTGACACAAAATTACCGTTCCACCCCCGAAATTCTGCGCGCCGCCCTGCCGGTCATTTCCGCCGGTGGCGAGCCCCGGCGGCTGGAGGCGGCGCGGCCCGCCGGGCCGAAGCCGGGCCTGCTGCGCGCGCCGGAGCCCTTCGACGAGGCGCTGTACGTGGTCAAGGCCATCAACGCCATGGTGGGGGGCGTGGATATGCTGGACGCCCAAACCATGCACTCGCGCGCCGACAAGCGGAAAGCCCGCGGCCTGTCCGATATCGCCGTTCTCTACCGCACCCACCGGCAGGCGGAGCTGCTGGAATACTGCCTGGTCAAGGAGGGGATCCCCTATACCGTCGCCGGCCGGGAGGACTATCTGTCCGACGGGCTGGTGCGCCGGGCCGCCGCCTTTTTCCGCTGCCTGACCCAGCCGGCCGATCGGGTGTCCCGGCGGGTCTGGCTTCGCGGGGAAGGGGTGGAGGATGTCCCCGAGGCCCCCGGCTGGGAGGGGCTGGCCGCCGCCCTGGAGGGCCCGTATCCCGACCTGGCGCAGCGCCTGCGCGCCTTCGCCCCCCGCGTCCTGGAGGACAAGCCCCTGCCCCTTTTGCGGGACTGGCTGGCGGCCTCGGGCCTCGAGGAGACGGAGCCCCTGTCCCGCCTGTGCGGCGCGGCGGGTCTGGCCGCCTCCATGCCCGATTTGCTGGAAACCCTCTCCCTGGGCCGGGAGGCGGACGTGGTGCGCCAGGGGAAGACCTACACCCCCGACGCGGTGTCCCTGCTGACCCTCCACGGCTCCAAGGGCCTGGAATTTCCCGTGGTCTTTCTCGTCGGGGTGCAGGATGGACGGATCCCCCTGCGCCGCGCCGATACCGATAGGGAGGAGGAGCGGCGGCTGTTCTACGTCGGGCTGACCCGGGCCATGGACGAGCTGATTCTCACTGGCGCGGGGGAGCCCTCCGCCTTTCTCGCGGACATCCCGCCGGAGGCCCTCGAGGAGGAAACCGCCCGCCGCCGCCCGGTGGTCAAGCAGCTCAGCCTCTTTGACTGAAAGCGAGCAATTTTGTGTTATAAAAAGCGATATTCGTCGCTTTACAGGCACTTTGAGACCCTGTATAATGATAAAAAACGCGAAAATATGCGCAAAAGAGGGCGGTTTTATGAAGCTGGCAATCAGTACCTGGAGCTTTCAGCAGCGTCTCGCAAGCGGCGCCATGACGCAAATGGACTGCATTTCCAAGGCCAAGGAGCTGGGCGCGGACGCCATTGAGTTTGTGGACGTCCTCCCCCCTGCGGGCGTATCCCGGGAAGATTATGCAAGACAGCTGGGAGAGGCATGCAAAGAGCAGGGCTTAGGCGTCTCGAATTATACCATCGGGGCCGATTTTCTGGCGAACGACGTGCAGGATGAAGTGGAACGGATTTCAAAGGAACTGGAGCTGGCGCTTCTGCTGGGAGCGACCAGCATCCGCCACGACGTGACCGGCGGCATCCCCGGCCCCGCCCGGGCCACCACCGGCTTCGAGCAGGTGGCCGACCGCCTGGCCGCCGCCTGTCGCGCCGTAACCGAGCGCGCCGAAGCCAAAGGCGTCGCCACCATGGTGGAAAATCACGGCTTCTTCTTCCAGGATGTCGATCGGGTGGAAAGCCTGGTGACCCGGGTGGGCCATCCGAATTTTGGGCTGCTGTTCGACATGGGCAACTTCCTGTGCGGGGACGTGGAGCCCTCCGCCGCCCTAGGGCGGCTGGCCCCTTTTGTGCGGTATGTCCACGCCAAGGACTTCATCGTCAAGGAGGGGGCGGCGCCCGACCCGGGCCGCGGGTTCTTCCGCAGCCGGGGCGGCCGGTATCTGCGGGGGACCATCATCGGCCACGGCGATGTGCCGGTGGCGGCCTGCCTGGGCATTCTGAAAGAGGCCGGGTACGCGGGGGGCCTGGGCATCGAGTTCGAGGGGATGGAGGACTGCCTGGAGGGCATCGCCATCGGGCTGGAAAACCTGCGCCGCTATCTCGCATAAAAGCGAACAATTTCAAAAAAGACCGCTATCCCGTGAAGGATAGCGGTCTTTTTCGAACAAAAGCGAATCAAATCAGCCGATCCGCCGTGCAGAGGGGGAGCAGCTCCCGGTAAGTCTCGGGCTGGATGTGGGCGGTTTCGAAGGTCATGGCGTTGGCGGAGGAGAGGGCCACCGCCCGCCGCAGCATCTCGGCAGGAGCCGCCTGTTCGAGCAGGGAGAGCAGCAGGGAGGCCACCATGGTGTCCCCGCAGCCAAGGGTGCTTTTCACCGGCACATCGGGGGCCTTGCAGCGCCACACCCCGTCCCGGCAGGCCAGCAGCGCCCCGTCGCCGCCCAGGGACACCAGCACATAGGGGATACCGTCCGCCACCAGCCGGACGGCGTAGGCGCGAATCGCCTCGTCCGAGGCGCCGGGCTGCCCCATCAGCTCGCACATCTCCGAGCGGTTGGGCTTGATGAGATCGGGCTTTTCGGCCAGCGCCGCCCGCAGCAGGGGGCCGGAGAGATCCGCCGCCGTGATGCCGCCCGCCGCTTTCATGCGGCGCAGCAGCGACTGCGCCATGGCGGGGGAGACACCGCCCGGCGCGCTGCCGCACAGGGCGGCGGCCTCGCAGCGGGGCAGGCGGCTGTCCAGAACATCCAGCAGGGCGTCCCATTCGTCCGACGTGACGGAGGGCCCCTGCTCGAGCAGCTCGGTGCGCGCGCCGTCCCCGCCGAAAATCTGAAGATTGGTGCGGGTGGAGCCCGCGATGGGGACAAAGGCGTTCTCGATGCCCTCCCGGAACAGAAAATCGTTGAAGACGCTGGCCACCGCGCCGCCCAGGAACCCGGTCGCGCAGACCGGGGCCTCCATGTCCCGCAGCACCTTGGCCACGTCGACGCCCTTGCCGGCGGGCTGGGTGGACAGCAGCTCCACCCGGTTGGCTTCCCCCGCCCGCAGGGCCGGAACGGCCACCAGCTTGTCCAGCGCGGGGTTCAGGGTTATGGTGAGAATCAAGGGAACCATCCTTTCTCGAAAGGCCACGTAAAAGAAAAGCCTTCGGCGCCTTTTCCGTTAGCTTTTCCCGCTGAGCCGGAATCATGAGGCGCCGAAGGCTTTTATTTCGCGAACAGGCGGCTAAGCGCCTGCCCCGCCAGCACACCGGCGAGACAGAGCAGCAGGCTCAGCAGTATGTAGAGGCTGCCGGCCAGGTGCCGGCCCTTTTCAAACAGCTGCACAGCCTCCAGGGAGAAGGCGGAAAAGGTGGTGAAGCCGCCGCACACGCCGGTTTTCCAAAACAGGAGGCGCCGATCCGTCAGGCCGCCGCGGGCGAACAGGCCGGCGAGAAACCCGATAATCACCGCGCCCGCCGCGTTGACCAGCAGGGTGAGAAGGGGAAAATCGGTTTTGACGGGAAGAAGGCCGACGGCATAGCGGCCGGCGGCCCCCAGCGCACCGCCGGCCGCGACAATGAGCAGATTGATCATGGACTCCTCCATTCCCGTCGAAGCGCGACATAGAGCCGTGGCTTTCCGCCGTTCTTTTATCGTCTATCAGACAAACACGATTTGCAGCACGGCGGCGACCAGCAGCAGCACGGCGATCAGCACGCCCACCACGGTGGCGCCGCCCGCCATCATCATGGACAAGATCGTACCGAACACCAGCAGGAAGGCAAGCACCTGGGACACGGTTTCCCGCTTGCCCAGCTCCCGCGGGCGCAGAAGGATCCACAGCAGCAGGAAAAAGACCACCACCGACAGCACGGCGGTCAGAAAGGGAAACACGTTGCCGCTCATTCCCCAGACGCTGAGATCGAAAAAAGCAAAGGTTTTCCTGGTGCGGATATCCGGGCCGGGGGCGAAGGTGAGCGGCACCCCCAGAGGCAGAGCCATCAACAGGATGGCGGCGGCCATCAGGCCAAGGCAGACGACAAGGCCGGCCTTGCGAGTCGAGAGACGATTCATAGACGGTTCCTCCTTACATCATGGATACGAAGCGTGGCACACCGTTTGAACAGTCCTGGCGGGGCCCGTCCCGCCGCTCACCTTGTATTATACCGGATGGGAACGCAAATAGCAAGGACAACAGCCGCCCGCGCCGCGTTAAAAAGCGCGAACTTGAACGGCGGTGTACAGACCGAAAAAAGCGCGTGTTTGCGCCGCTTGACAAAACGCGGATTTCGGCCTATACTGTTGAATATAAGCGATCGGCTGTGAAGGGAAGAACCCGGCTGTTCTGGCACCGCAGAGAGGGGGGCCGCACGATAGCGTGCGCTGCAAGGCCGCCTGTGCCCATGGAATGGTCGGGAGGCCGCCCCGGAGCCCCGCCGCGACGAGCGGCGGCGTTTCCCGCGTTAAGGGATGAGAGCGGCGCGGGGATTTCCCGCGCAATTTGGGTGGTACCACGGAACCTCCGTCCCAGGATTGGACGGGGGTATTTTTTATGTTGGAAAGGAATTGACATCACCATGGAATGGACAGGCCTCAACGAACTGCGCGAAAAATTCTTATCCTTTTATGAAAGCAAGGGGCATCTGCGGCTGCCCAGCTTCCCGCTGGTACCGCAGGAGGACAAATCCCTGCTGCTCATCAACTCGGGCATGGCGCCCATGAAGAAGTTCTTCACCGGCGAGGTGACGCCCCCCCGCAAGCGGGTGACCACCTGCCAGAAGTGCATCCGCACCCCCGACATCGAGCGGGTGGGCAAGACCGCCCGCCACGGCACCTATTTTGAGATGCTGGGCAATTTCAGCTTCGGCGACTATTTCAAGCACGAGGCCACGGCCTGGGCCTGGGAGTTCGTCACCAAGGTGCTGGAGCTGCCGGAGGATCGGGTCTGGGTGAGCATCTACGAGGACGACGATCAGGCCTTCGATATCTGGACGAAGGAAGTGGGAGTGCCGGCGGATCGCATCGTCCGCCTGGGCAAGGAGGATAACTTCTGGGAGCACGGCTCCGGCCCCTGCGGCCCCTGCTCCGAGCTGTATTTTGACCGGGGAGAGGCGTACGGCTGTGGCTCCCCGACCTGCGGCGTGGGATGCGACTGCGACCGGTACGTGGAATTCTGGAACCTGGTGTTCACCCAGTTCGACAGCGACGGGGCCGGCCATTACGAGCCGCTGGAGCATCCCAACATCGACACCGGCATGGGCCTGGAGCGGCTGGCCTGCATCATGCAGGGGGTGGGCAACCTCTTTGAGGTGGACACCGTCCAGAACATCATGAAGCACGTCAGCAAAATCGCGGGGGTGACCTACGGCGAGGACGAGAAGCAGGACGTGTCCCTGCGGGTGATCACCGATCACATCCGTTCCACCACCTTCATGATAAGCGACGGCGTCATGCCCTCCAACGAGGGGCGGGGCTACGTGCTGCGGCGGCTGCTGCGCCGGGCGGCGCGGCACGGGCGGCTGCTGGGGATCCACAAGCCCTTCCTGTTCGAAGTGTGCGACACGGTGATCCAGGAAAACCTGGGCGCCTATCCCCAGCTGGCGGAGAAAAAGGCGTTTATCAAAAAGCTGATTTTCATCGAGGAGCAGTCCTTTGAAAAAACCATCGACAGCGGCCTGGCCCTGCTGGACGACATGCTGGCGAATCTGACGGGCACGGTGCTGCCCGGGGCGGACGCGTTCCGTCTGTACGACACGTACGGGTTCCCGGTGGATCTGACCAAGGACATCCTTTCGGAAAAAGGGCTGACGGTGGATGAGGAGGAATTCGACCGCCTGATGAAGGAGCAGCGCGAGCGAGCCCGCGCCGCCCGCAAGGACGCGGGGGCGGACGCCTGGAAGGCCGAGGCCGGCGCGGCCGAGCAGCTGCCCGCCACCCGGTTCACGGGCTACGAGAGCCTGGAGGGGGCCGCGAAGGTGCTGGCCATCCTCAAGGCAGGCGCGCCGGCCGACAGCCTCGCCGAGGGCGAGGAAGGGGTCCTGGTGCTGGACGAAACCCCCTTCTACGCCGAAAGCGGCGGCCAGGCGGGGGACGCGGGCGCGGTGGAAAACGGCGACGGGCTGTTCCTTGTGGGCCAGACCAGCAAGACGGCCGGGGGCGTGTTCCTGCACAGCGGCGTGATGCAGAAGGGGTTGCTGTGCACGGGGGACACGGTGACGGCCAAGGTGGACCGGATCGGCCGCGCGGCCACCATGCGCAACCACACGGCGGCCCATCTGCTGCAGGCGGCGCTGCGCCGGGTGCTGGGCGATCATGTGGAGCAGGCGGGCCAGCTGGTCACCAGCAGCCGGATGCGGTTCGACTTCACCCATTTCTCCGCCCTGACGGGCGACGAGCTCCGGAAGGTGGAGGGACTGGTCAACCTGTGGATCATGGAGGGGCTGCAGACGATGGTGCGGGAAATGCCCATCGAGGAGGCCCGCAAGCTGGGTGCCATGGCCCTGTTCGGCGAGAAGTACGGGGACATTGTGCGGGTGGTCAGCGTCGGGAACGTGTCGATGGAATTCTGCGGCGGCACCCATGTGGACAACACGTCTAAGCTGGGGCTGTTCCGCATCGTGTCTGAAAGCTCGGTGGCGGCGGGAGTGCGCCGGATCGAAGCGGTGACGGGCGGCGGCGTGCTGCAGCTGCTGAATGACTATCACAGCATCATGGCACAGGCGGCCGACGCCATGAAAATCGGCAACGTGGAGGATATCGGCCGGCGGGCCGCTCAGCTGACGGCCGAGCTGAAGGCCGTGCAGAAGGAGCTGGAGGCGGCCAAGGCCAAGCTGGCCTCCCAGAAGATCGAGGGCTTGTTCTCCGACGCCAAGGTGGTGGCGGGGATCAAGGTGATCGCCGCGGCCTTCACGGGCACCGGCGGCGACGCGGTGCGGGCCATGTGCGACCGGTGCCGGGACTTCCCCGGGGACATCGTGGTGGTGCTGGCCGGGATTCAGGAGGACGCGGGCAGCATATCCTTCGCCTGCTACTGCGCGCCGGGGGCGGTGAAGATGGGGGCCCACGCGGGCAACATCGTGCGCCAGGTGGCCCAAATCTGCGGCGGCAAGGGCGGCGGACGGCCTGACATGGCTATGGCGGGCGGCAAGGATCTGACCAAGGTGGACGACGCCATCAACAGCGTGGACGAGATCTTGGCGGCCATGATCGCCTGAGAGAAGATAGCGCCTCCCGCCTGCGCTGCGGGCGGGAGAGCGAAAGACGGGAGGAAAAACGGCATGGACTGTATTTTCTGCAAAATCCTGCGGGGGGAAATTCCCTCCAAAAAGGTGTACGAGGACGACGAGATCTACGCGTTCTATGACATCGAGCCCAAGGCACCGGTGCATATCCTGGTCATCCCCAAGGTGCATCTGTCCGGGGCTTCGGCGGTATCGGACGAAAACAGCGGCGTGGTGGCCCGCATCTTCGAGGCCATCCCCAAAATCGCCGCCGGGCTGGGCCTGAGCGACTACCGGATCGTGACCAACAACGGGCCGGACGCGGGACAGACGGTGTCCCACCTGCATTTCCATGTGCTGGCGGGCGGCAAACTGGGAGAGATGGCGTAAGCCAGACGGAAAGGCGGGTCTTACCCCATGCAGTTCATAGTGGCGGATCTGGAATGGAACGGGGCCTATTCCCGCAAGGCCCACGGCTACTTCAACGAAATCATCGAAATCGGCGCGGTAAAGCTGAACGAGGCCATGGAGCTGACCTCAAGGTTCCACGCGCTGATTAAGCCGGTGGTCAGCCGCAAGCTGTCCGAGGTGGTCACCGGGCTGACCAGCATCACAGCGGAGGAGCTGGACGAAGGCGGCACCTTCCAGACGGCGGTGTCCCGGCTGCGCAAATGGATCGGCGGGGAGGACGCGGTGTTCCTGACCTGGAGCACCACGGATCTGCTGGTGCTGATGGAAAACTGCCGGTACTTTTTCGGCAGCGACCGGATTCCCTTCCTCGACCGGTATGCGGATTTGCAGAAATACTGCCAGCTGCGCATCGAGGCGGACACCTCCCAGCAGATGGGGCTGAGCAAGGCCTGCGAGAGGCTCGGCATCAGCGAGGAGGACATGGCGCTGCACCGGGCGCTCGACGACAGCGTGCTGACGGGGCAGGTGCTCCAGAAGGTGTACGATCCGGCGTCCTTCGCTGAGCAGATGGCGGTGGTGGACGACGCGTTCTACGACCGCATCACCTTCAAAAACGTCATCCTCAGCGACATCGACTCCCCCCTCATCAAGCGCAGCGAGCTGCAGTTCCACTGCGAGGACTGCGGACGAAATCTCAAGCGGGTGGGTGACTGGAAGTTCCGCAACCGGGCGTTCCACGCCGACTTCGTCTGCCGCAGCTGTGGGCGGGAATATACCGGACGGGCGCAGTTCAAGCTGCGCTACGAGGGCGTGGAGGTCAAGCGGCGGCTGAGCGAACGGGTGAAGCCCAAGGAGGCGGCCGGGGAAGCCGCGCCGGCGGCGGACAGCGGCGTTCCGGCGGTGCCTGCCGAGTAATAAAGAGCGTGGTTCATAAAGGAAAGAAAGGGGTCGTTCGTATGGCGAAGGAAAAGAAAGGCAGCAAGCTGCTGGGGGAATTTAAAAAGTTCGCCCTGCGCGGTAATGTGATCGATTTGGCCGTCGGCGTGATCATCGGCGGCGCATTCCAGAAAATCGTCACCTCAGTGGTGAACGACTTGATCATGCCGCTGGTGGGCCTGGTGACCGGCGGGGTGAACTTCAACGATCAGTTTGTGGTGCTCAAGCTGCCTGAGGGGGTCACGGCGACGCAGGTGACCTCCCTGCAGGTGGCGAAGGATTTGGGCGTGACCACCTTCAATTATGGGGCGTTCGTTACGGCGGTCATCGATTTTTTGATCATGGCCTTTGTGATTTTCCTGCTGGTCAAGGGGATCAACAAGCTCTCGGACATCCGCAAGAAGCCGGAGGAGCCTGTCACGCCTACCACCAAGCGCTGCCCCTACTGCCTGAGCGATATCCCGCTGGAGGCCACCCGCTGCCCCCACTGCACGTCCCAGCTGGACGATATAGCCGAGGAAGCCGATTAACACGGGAGTTCAGCGGAGAATATGTGTACATAAACAAGGGCGCTGCCAAAACAGGCAGCGCCCTTCAGCTTGTCGACAAAGTCGACAAGCTGCTGGACGGGGACGCCGGATCACGGCAGCTCACTGACGTTCGCCTTGTTCCCTCTGTCCCCGCCAGTGCCACCCCTGCTCTTGAAAACCGGCGGAAACACATGTGTTTCCGCCGGTTTTCGCCTATAAGGTGTGTTTGCGAGGCACATGTCCTCGCAAACACCGATTGGTAACCCGCCTCTGCTTTTTTCGTTTCACGAATGGCGGATTCCCTTTTTCGACAGCCTGAAGGGCGCTGCCAAAACAGGCAGCGCCCTTGTTTGCTCTATAACGGTTTGGTAAAAATGTTGTTGCGCACCCGGGCACGGCTGGAGTAGTAGACGCTCAGGGCCAGGCCGACGCCGAGGTACAGGGTGGCCACCGAGCTGCCGCCCGAGCTGAAGAAGGGGAGGGTGATGCCGATGACCGGCAGAAGCCGCAGGGTCATGCCGATGTTAATCAGGGACTGAAACCCGATCATGGACATCAGGCCGATGCACATGAACATCCCCAGGCGATCCCGGGCGGTGATGGCGCAGCGCCAGAGCTCCCACACGATGAGGGCAATGAGGACGAGGACGGCCATGGCGCCGATGAAGCCGAATTCCTCTCCGGCCACGGTGAAGATGAAGTCGTTGTTCCGGGCGTACAGGCCCGTGCCGCCGCCCTCCATGAAGCCGCGGCCCCATAGCTGGCCGGATCCCAGGGCGCGCAGGCCGAGGTATTGCTGCCAGCCGGTTTCCATAATATAGTCGTCCACGTAAATCAGGCACAGGAAGCGATCCAGCTTATCCGCGATCAGGCGATCCCAGAGAAAGGGAATAACCGCGCCCACCAGGGTGGCGCCGCCCAGAAAGTACACAGGCTTAACCCCGGCGGCGAACATCATGCTGACCACCATGAACACGAAAACCAGCATGGTGCCGTCGTCCCCCTGCTTGAAGATCAGGCCGATGGGAACCAAGCCGTGCAGAGCCACCAGCAGGAAGGTTTTGAACTCGTTAATATGTTCCCGGACCATGGACAAATGCTTGGAGAAGGTGATGATAAAGACGATTTTCAGCAGCTCCGACGGCTGAAAGGTCAGCTGGAGGCTGCCGACGGTGATGCCCAGCCACGCGGTATCGTCCGTACCGCCCACGTTGAGCCCCAGGCCGGTATAGGTCAGAGCAACCAGCACCAGGGCGATGACGCCCCAGACAGGCCAGAGGGCGGCGATGAACTCGTAGTCGATTTGAGAGATGATGATGGCGACGACCAGGCCCGCGCAAATGCTCGCCAGCTGCACGATGTAGCCGCCCGTCGCGCCTTTGGCGGCGGAATAGACCAGGGCGAGCCCATACAGGGAGGCGGCCGCACACAGGGCGATCAGCACCAAATCGGTGTTTTTCAGGTAGAACCGGATAGATTTTCCGGCCTTAGCAAACAGATTCAACGCGCACCTCCTTTCCAGGGAGTATACTTATAATCTAGTATTATACCGTTTTTTTCGCCTCTAATCAAGATTTCCCTTTTAAGATATGAAAATTTATGATATACTTAAGAAATTGACGACGAAACGGGAGACTGGAGTATGGACAGGGAAGCAGAGGCCCTGCGGGGCCGGACGTGGGTGACCCGCAGCGCGGCGGAGACCGAGGCGCTGGGCGCGGCCGTCGGCCGGGCGCTGACCGGCGGCGCGGTGCTGGCGCTGTTCGGCGGGTTGGGCATGGGCAAGACTGCCTTTGTGCGGGGGCTGGCGGCCGGACGGGGACTGGAGGCCGAGGTATCCAGCCCGACGTTCGCGCTGGTGCATGAATACGGCGGGCAGCCGCCGCTGGTGCATTTCGACATGTACCGGGTGACGGGCTGGGACGACCTGTATTCCACGGGTTTCTTCGATTATATCGACGCCGGGTGCATCCTGGCGGTGGAATGGAGCGAAAACGTGGAGGGGGCGCTGCCCGAGGAAGCGCTGCGTTTTCGGTTTGCCCGCCGGGAGGACGGCGCACGGGAAATCGCGTGCGAATAGGGGCACCGGCGTTCCGCTTAAGCGTGGACGTGCTTCTTTCCAGTCTAAGAAATGAGTGATGACATGAAAATATTAGCGATTGAGAGCTCGGCGGGGCCTGCGTCCTGCGCTATCACACAGGACGGGGACATCCTGGCCGAGGCGGGGGTGAACACCCGGCTGACCCACAGCCAGACCTTGATGCCCATGGTGCAGGACATGCTGCGCAACAGCCAGACGGCCCTCACGGATATCGACGTGCTGGCGGTGGCGGCCGGGCCGGGCTCCTTCACGGGGGTGCGCATCGGGGTGGCGGCGGTCAAGGGGCTGGCGTTTGCTCGCGGCATCCCCTGCGCGGCGGTGTCCACCCTGGCGGCGATGGCGGAAAACCTGCGGGGCGTCCCCTTTGATGGGGTGATCTGTTCCGTCATGGACGCCCGTTGCCGGCAGGTGTACACCGCCTGCTTCGACGGGGCGTCTCTGGATCGGTTAACGCCGGACGAGGCCATTTCCCTGGAGGATCTGAAAATTCGGCTGCTTTCGTACAAAAAACCGATTTTTCTGGTTGGAGACGGGGCGGCGATGTGCTATACTAATCTGGAAGGACAGGTGCCGGAATTGTTGCTGGCGCCTGTGCCGCTTCGGTTCCAGCGGGCAGCCGGGGTGGCGGCCTGCGCGGCCGGACAAGCCCTGCGGGGGGAGCTGTGCGCCGCCGAGGCGCTGCAGCCCGCTTATCTGCGGCTGCCCCAGGCGCAGCGGGAACTGCGTCAGCGGCAGGCGGCGGAATCGCAGCCTACATGAACTTGCGAAAGGAATGGAAATCGCCATGTCAAACACGCCTTTTATCGCCAACCATCCTCTGATTCAGCACAAGGTCACCCTGCTCAGGAACAAAACCACCGGCTCCAAGCAGTTCCGTGAGTTGATTTCGGAGATCACCGAGCTGATGGTCTATGAGGCCACGCGGGATTTGCCCTTGTGCGAGGTGGAGGTGGAAACGCCCATCACCGTGACCAAATCCAGCGTTCTGGCCGGGCGGAAGCTGGCCTTTGTGCCCATTCTGCGGGCCGGGCTGGGCATGGTGGACGGGGCGCTGGCCCTGGTGCCCGCGGCGCGGGTGGGGCATATCGGCCTGTACCGGGATCCCGAGACCCTGCACCCGGTGGAATACTACTGCAAGCTGCCGGGGGATATCGACGACCGGGAGGTCATCGTGCTGGATCCGATGCTGGCCACCGGCGGCTCTGCCGTGGACGCGATCTCCCAAATCAAGCAGCGGCACCCCAAGAGCGTCAAATTCATGTGCATCATCGCCGCGCCGGAGGGGCTGAAAGCGCTGACCGAGGCGCATCCGGACGTGCAGGTTTACTGCGCCTCCCTGGACGAGCAGCTCAACGACCACGGTTACATCGTGCCGGGGCTGGGAGACGCGGGCGATCGGATTTTCGGCACCAAATAAGATTCACCGCCCCCGGAAAACGGACAAGCCGCCTTTCCGGGGGATTGTGTTCGTTAGATATTTTCGGCGGGGAATTCCCCGTTGGTTGGACAAGATAAAGGAGACGGCATGGACAAGGAGATGAAAGCGCTGCTTCAGGCGGCGGCTGTGACGGGGCGGCTGCCCATCGTGCGGTTCGAGCTGAGAAGTTCGAAGGACAGGGAGCTGATTTCCACCGCCCTGCGGGACGTGTGGATGACCGGCCCGGACGATGGCATGGCCCTCGTCAAGGCGCGGGCGGCGCGGATCGCCGAGGCGGCGCAGGCGGGATTGGTGCAGGTGACCTATCACCTGCTGGTGACGCTGCGGCGGGACTACGCGCTGTATGAGGAGAGCGGGCTGTTCGCGCAGCTGCGGCAGATGACGGAGGAGGGCGCGAAGCGGCCGGATTTCCTCTTCGACATCCCGCACATCAAGCGGGGCGCTGTCGTCCTCACGGACGCGGGGCGCCGGGCCCTGGCGCAGGCGGAATGAGGCGGGGAAGCGCGCCCGCCGGCGCGGCGGAGGAAGGGCAGCGGCTGGCCCCCTACGGGCGGGCGCTGCTGAACTGGTACGACGCGCACAGGCGGCTGCTGCCCTGGCGGCTGGACGCCGCGCCCTACCGGGTATGGGTATCGGAAATCATGCTGCAGCAGACCCGCATCGAGGCGGTGCTGCCCTATTTCGACAGATTTATGCGTCAGCTTCCCACCATTCGGGATCTGGCCGCCTGCGGGGAGGATCGGCTCCTCAAGCTGTGGGAGGGCCTCGGGTATTACAGCCGGGCGCGCAACCTGCAGAAGGCGGCGCGGGTCATTCTGGAGCAATACGGCGGCGAGATGCCCGGGGATTACGAGGCGCTGCTCGGCCTGCCGGGGATCGGGGAATACACGGCGGGGGCGGTGGCGTCCATCTCCTTCGGGATCCCGGTGCCGGCGGTGGACGGGAATGTCATGCGGGTGCTGGCCCGGCTGACGGCCAACGGGGAGGATATCCTTCGCCCCGCGGCCAAGCGGTGGTTTACAGCCGCCGCGGCGGCCATGCTGCCGCCCGAGGCACCGGGCGCGTTTAATCAGGCCCTGATGGAGCTGGGGGAGACAGTCTGCCTGCCCAATGCGGAGCCGCGCTGCGGGGAATGCCCGCTGGCCGGCGCCTGCCTTGCCCGGGAGCGGGGGATCGCCCGGCAGCTGCCGGTGCGCGCACCGAAAAAGGCGCGGCGCGTCGAGCAGCGGACGATACTGGTCTGCATCGACGAGGGGACGGAGCCGGCGGTGCTGCTTCATCGACGTGAGCCGGCAGGGCTGCTCGGCGGGCTGTGGGAGCTGCCGGGGACGGAGGGCTGGCTGACCGCTGAGGAGGCGGAAGCGCAGGCGCGGGCGTTCGGCCTGAGGACGGCGGCTGTCGAGCCTCTGGGCGAGGGCAAACACATTTTCAGCCATATCGAGTGGCGGATGCAGGGCTACCGGCTGACGGTGGAGCGCGGGACGGCGGCCGGAGACGGCTGGGTTTGGGCCACCGGGGCGCAGGTGCTGGGGGTATACGCGCTGCCCAGCGCGTTCCGGGCTTATGCGGCCCGGCTGCCGGAGTGGCTGCGTCCGAAAACGGAGAAAAAGAGGTAGACCGATGAAACGGAAAGATTATCTGTCCTGGGACGCGTATTTTATGGGCATCGCCCTGCTGTCCGCCCAGCGGAGCAAGGATCCGGGCACCCAGGTGGGGGCCTGCATCGTGGGGGCGGACAAGAAAATTCTGTCGGTGGGCTACAACGGGATGCCCATCGGCTGCAGCGACGACGTGATGCCCTGGGAGCGGGAGGGCGCGCCCCGGGACACAAAATATTTATACGTCTGTCACGCGGAACTCAACGCCATTCTCAACTATTCGGGCGGCAGGCTCCAGGGGGCGAGACTGTACACCACCCTGTTCCCCTGCAACGAGTGCGCCAAGGCTATCATCCAGGCGGGGATTCGGGAGGTGGTCTATCTGTCCGACAAGTACGCGGACAGCGACTCGGTGCTGGCCTCCAAGCGGATGATGGAGCTGACTGGCGTGACCTACCGGGCCTATGAGCCGATGGGACAGCATGTCGGCCTGGATTTGTAGGTGACGGCCATGGGAAAAACGGCGCTGATAACCGGGGCGTCCCGGGGAATAGGGCGGGCCACGGCGGAGCTGCTGGCCCGTCAGGGCTTTGCGGTTGCGGTCAACTATGTCCGCTCGCAGCGGGCGGCGGAGGAACTGGCCGCCGCGCTGCGAGCGCAGGGGGCCGACGCGGCGGCCTTTCAGGCGGATGTGGCCGATCTCGGGCAGGTAGAGGCCATGATTTCAGCGGTGGAGAAACGGCTGGGGCCGGTGCGGGTGCTGGTGAACAACGCGGGCATCGCGGCCCAGCGGCTGTTCACCGACATCACCCCGGCGGAGTGGAACGCCATGCTGGGGGTGCATGTGAACGGGGCCTATCACTGCTGCCGCTGCGTGCTCCCCTCCATGATCCGGGAAAAGCGGGGGAAAATCGTCAACGTGTCCTCCATCTGGGGAATCACCGGCGCTTCCTGCGAGGTGCATTATTCCACCGCCAAGGCGGCGATCATCGGGCTGACCAAAGCGCTGGCCAAAGAGGTGGGGCCGTCGGGCATCCAGGTCAACTGCGTCGCGCCGGGGGTGGTGGACACCGACATGCTCGCCGGCTTCGACGAAACGGCCCGGCGGGCGCTGATGGAGGAAACACCTCTGGGCCGTCTGGGCACCCCGGAGGAGACGGCGGCGGCCATCGCTTTCCTGGCCTCCGACGCGGCGGATTTCATCACCGGCCAGGTGCTGGGGGTCAACGGCGGCTTCCTGATATAAACGCAAACGGGCGGCTGCCATATGTGCAGCCGCCTTTGGTGTTATTCCAGAATGTGCAGGCAGCGGTAGACCGCGCCCTGCCAGTGGCTCAGGGGGCGGTAGTCGCTGTTCTCGGTGTGGGTGGCGCCCAGCACCGTGGCCTCCGAACGGGGGGAGCCCACCTCCACCACGAAGAAGCCGTGCGAAAACCGTACGCCACCGTCAAAGGAGATTTGCAGCACGTCCCCTGGCTCGATCTCTTCCAGGGAGACGACCGCCGCATAGGGCCGTCCGCCTTGGAGGCCGGTCATGAAATTGAAGAAGGGCTGCACCCCTGTCCAGGCCGGCGCGCGGGATGACAGGCTGTTGTAAAACCAGCCGGTGACCGGCCGGTAGTTCATGGGCAGGCCGCCGGCGTGCAGGCACTGGGACAAAAAGTTGGTGCAGTCGCCGCCCATATCGGTGAAATTTCCGTATGCCGGATTGAAGCCGTAAGCCCAGCGATGGGCGTAGGCCACCGCTTTTTCGCGATTGTACATGATGACGCATCCCCCTTTGCTAGCATCGATTGACAAGGGCGTTTCCCCTTGTCAATCGATGCTATCCCAGTATATGCGGGGGGACGGGCCGTGGTTTCCGGGATGAAAATTTCCCGGGCGGGGACTGGTATCCGGGCAGGGAGGGTGGTATACTAATAAGAAACGGCGCGTACAGATGGGCGGTGAACGTTCCCTGTATGCATGGAAAGGTTGGGACGGTATGGAAACCAAAACACGGGAAGCTATCGCGCCCGCATACAAATGGCGGCTGACCGATATATACGAAACCGACGCGGCTTGGGAAGCCGAGCTGGACAGCCTCGGCGGGCTGACCGATCAGGTGGCGGGCTTTTCCGGCCGGCTGGCGGAGGCCAGGGCCTTCAAGGACTGCCTGGCGGCCTATGTGGCGCTGTCCATGCGGCTGGAGCGGGTGTATATGTACGCCAAGATGGGACAGGACCTGGACAACGCCTCCCCCAAGGCCCAGTCCATGGTGGATCGGGCGACGGCGGCGCTGTTCCGGGTGCAGGAGGCGACAGCCTTCCTGACGCCGGAACTGACGGCCATGGACCCCGCGGCGCTGCGGGCTATGGTGGAGCAGGACGAGGAGCTGGCCGACTACCGCCATATGGTGGACGATATTATCCGCGGGCGGGCCCACGTGCTGTCCACCCGGGAGGAGCAGCTGATGGCCATGGCGGCCCCGGCGATGGAGGCCATGGACAACGCCTTTTCCATGCTGGAGAGCGTGGACCTGCCCCGGGGCGACGTGACCGACGAAAACGGGGCGACGGTGCACTTGACCGACGGCGCGTTCGCCAAATTCCGGGAGAGCCGCGACCGGCGGGTGCGGGCGGAGGCCTTCGAGGTGATGCACACCGCGTTCCAGAAGATGGGCAACACCATCGCGGCTTTATACGCCGGGCAGGTGCGCGCCGACGTGTTCGCGGCCCGTGCCCGGGGCTATGCCGACAGCCTGGAGGCCGCGCTGTTCTCCGACGCGCTGCCCCGGTCGATTTACACCGGCCTCATCGAGGCGGTGCGGGGGGCTTTGCCCGCTTATTACGAGTACCTGGAGCTGCGCCGCCGGATGCTGGGCGTGGAGGAGCTGCACATCTACGACTGCTATGTGCCGGTGGTGGAGCTGCCGGAGGAGAGCTATACCTACGAGCAGGCGAGGGATCTGGTTGTCGAGCAGCTGGCCCCTCTGGGGGAAACCTACCGCCGGGATCTCGAGACGCTGCTGGCGGGCGGCTGGGTGGACGTGTACGAGACGGCGGGGAAGACCACCGGCGCGTACGCCACCGGGGTTTACGGGGTGCATCCCTACATGCTGCTCAATTTCGTCGGGCAGCTGGGGGACGTGTTCACCCTGGCCCATGAGGCGGGCCACTGCCTGCACACCTATTATTCGGACACCCAGCCCTATATCAACAAGGACTATCCCATTTTCTTGGCAGAAATCGCCTCCACGGTCAATGAAAACCTGCTCATGCGGGGGATGATCGCCGCGTGCGACGCCGGAAGCGAGCAGGGGCGCCAACGCAAAGCGTTCCTCATCAACCGCTATCTGGAGGAATTCCGGGGCACGGTGTTCCGCCAAACCATGTTCGCGGAGTTCGAGTTGAAGGCCCACGCCATGGCGGAAGCCGGGGAGCCGCTGACCGCCGAGGCGCTGTGCGGGGTATATCACGGTCTTTTGCGGGAGTATTTCGGCCCGAAGGTGGTCATCGACCCGTATATGGACTGGGAATGGGCGCGGATTCCCCATTTTTACAACGCGTTCTACGTCTTCAAATACGCCACCGGGTTTTCGGCGGCGGCGGCCATCAGCCGAGGGATCCTGAACGGCGGCGGGGTGGAGAGATATCTGCGGTTCCTCCATGCGGGGGGAAGCGACTACCCGGCCGATACCCTGCGGAAGGCGGGTGTGGACATGTCCACCACCGCGCCGGTCCAGGCCGCCCTGGACGAGTTCGCCGATATGGCTGGAGAGCTGGCGGCGCTGGTATAACAAAATCCGATGCGGGCCGCAAACGCGGCCCGCATTTTTCTGCGCCGCCGTCGTCTTCCTGGCCGGAACCTATTTCTACTGGCTCTCATAGAATGGAACAAAGATTGTATCCTATGGGGGTTATTTAATGCGGAACATAGAAACCTTTGCCGTGATTGGCGGCGATCTCCGCTCGGCATATCTGGCGGGGCTGCTGGCGGCGGATGGGTATAAGGTCATCACTTCCGGGTTTGACAGCACCGACCTGCCGCCCTGCGTCACAGGCTGCACCAACCCGGCCCAAGCCACCACCCTGGCGGACTGTGTCATTCTTCCTCTGCCGGTCACGACCGACGGCTCCAACATCAACGCGCCCTTCTCCCGTATGCGCATCACGCTGGATCAGGTACTTAACGCGCTGGCGCCCCATCAGAGCCTGGTGGGTGGGGCGGTCTCGGACATTGTCCGGCGGGAGGTGGAGAGCCGGGGCATGGCGATCCACGATTACTTACAGCGGGAGGAGCTGGCCATCGCGAATTCCGTGCCCACGGCCGAGGGGGCCATCCAGCTGGCCATGGAGGAGCTGCCCATCACCATCAGCGGCGCCCGCTGCCTCATCACCGGCTACGGCCGGGTGGGGCAGGCGCTGGCCCGGCTGCTGGTAGCGCTGGGGGCGAACGTGACGGTGGCGGCCCGCAAATTCTCCGATTTGGCCCGCGCCCAGACTTTGGGCTGCGAGACGCTGGAGATTCAGCATCTGGAAAACGCCGGGGATTTCGACGTGATTTTCAACACCGTGCCGGTGCTGCTGTTTTCCCGGGACATCCTGCAGAGAATGGACAGAAGCACCCTGCTCATCGATCTGGCCTCCAAACCCGGCGGGGTGGACTTCACGGCGGCGGCCGAGCTGCAGCTCAAAACCATCTGGGCCCTGTCCCTGCCGGGGCGGGTAGCGCCCAAAAGCGCCGGATTCATCATCAAAAACGCCATCCTCAACATGCTTAAGGAGGGGATCTGATGGACAGCAAGCTGGGCTTTGCCATTTCCGGATCCTTTTGCACCTTTCAACGGGTGCTCAAGGAAATTCGCGGATTGGTGGAGGCGGGTGCGGACATCGTGCCCATCCTTTCCTTCAACGCCGCCGCGCTGGACACCCGGTTCCAGACAGCGGAGGATTTCCGCCGGGAGCTGACGGCCATCACCGGCCATGAGCCGCTGACCACCCTGGCCGAGGTGGAACCCATCGGGCCCAAAGGGCTGTTCGACGCGCTGGTGGTGGCGCCCTGCACCGGCACGACGCTGGGACGCCTGGCCAACGGGCTGAGCGACAACCCGGTGTCTCTGGCGGTCAAATCTCATCTGCGGCGCAGCCGGCCTGTGATCCTGGCGGTGTCTACCAACGACGCGCTGGGCGCGTCCATGCGGAACATTGCCCTGCTTAAAAATGCCAAAAACATCTATTTCGTGCCCATGCGGCAGGACGACGCGGTCAACAAACCCAATTCCCTGGTGGCGGATTTCGCCCGCCTCGAGGACACGATACAGGCGGCGCTCAAGGGGATGCAGCTCCAGCCGCTGTTCGTTTAACAGCAGCATAGGCTGTCAAAAAAGGGAATCCGCCATTTGGAAAACAAAAAAGCGGAGGCGGGTTACCGATCCGTGTTTGCGAGGACATGTGCCTCGCAAACACACCTTATAGGCGAAAACCGGCGGAAACACACGTGTTTCCGCCGGTTTTCAAGAGCAGGGGTGGCACTGGCGGGGACAGATGGAACAAGGCGAACGTCAGTGAGCCGCCGTGATCAGGCGTCCCCGTCCAGCAGCTTGTCGACTTTATCGACAAGCTGAGCACACCTGGGCTCCGGATTGCATCCGGTGTCCGGGTGTGCTATACTGGAGAAGAGAGAAAGCCTCGCGGCCCATCGGGCGTTTATGGCGAAGGAAAAGCGAAAGGACTGGTAAATGCATGATAGCGCTGGCGTGCGATCACGCGGCTCTGGAAATGAAGCGGGAAATCATCGGCCTGTTGGATGACATGGGTCTGGCCTATAAGGATTTCGGCACCTATGAGGCGGTCAGCTGCCACTATCCCTTGTACGGCGAGCGGGCCGCCCGGGCGGTGGCCTCCGGCGAATGCGACCGGGGCATCCTGATTTGCGGCACCGGCATCGGCATGTCCCTGGTGGCCAACAAGGTCGCTGGGATCCGCTGCGTGGTGTGCAGCGAGCCGTATTCGGCGCAGCTGTCCCGGATGCACAACGACACCAACATGCTGGCGCTGGGCGCCCGTGTGGTGGGGACCGAACTGGCCAAGATGATCGCCCGGATATGGCTTCAAACCGCCTTCGAGGGCGGACGGCATCAGAACCGGGTGGACATGATTACCGCCATTGAACAGGGCGGAACGGCACAGGACGCCTGAGAGGGAAAGCCGCCAATCGCGAACCCCGCCCCGGACCTTGCATAAAGGTCCGGGGCGTTTTCATGCGGCCGGTTGCTTCCGGCGCATCCCCTCCCGTCCCGAGTGAAAATTTACAGTCCATTCATACCTGCGGCGGGGAAACGGGCTTGTCCTTTGCGCGGCGGCGTGGTATACTAACAGAAAATGTGGAAATCCACCGGAATGAAAAGAGGGCCGGACGCGGCCTGGAAAACGGAGAGGTAGAGACCGATGCCCAACAACAATCTGACCAAGGCGGACATACAAAAAGAAAATTTTAAAATGGCGCTGGGGGTGTTCCTGCGGACCATCTTGTCCGCGGTGCTCTGCTTTTTCGTATACATGTCCCTGTCGGTGCTGTTCAACGGCTTTTTCACCCACGACATCGGGTACCAGATTTATGAAACCACCTCCGACGGCAGCGTGGCGCTGATCGAGGAGCATTACTACGCGGACGATTCCTCCGCCCCGTCTTCCACGCCGCAGGCGGCGGGGCCGGGTACGCCGGCCAATCCCGGCCAGGAGGAAAAAACCGAATCCACCACCGAGACCACCCTGGGCCCGGGGCAGCGCAAGCAGACCATCCGTTCCACCATGCCCGTGGGCGCGGAAATCGCGCTGAACGTCCTGTCCTCCATCATGATGCTGCTGCTGTTGGCCTCTTTTCCGTATTCCATCGTCTGGTCCAAGGGCGATCGGGACAAGAACAGCGTCAACTTCGGCCATATGCAGGAGGATAAGCTGCGGGGCCTGAAGGTGGGGCTGATGGCGGCGATTCCTTCGGCCATCGGCTATATTGTGCTGGTGCTCAGCAAACTGGGCGTGTGCTTCCCGAAATATATTTTCCTGTACCGGTTCGCCAACGTGCCGTTTATGCCGATTATCAATTCCATGGTCTCCACTGAGATCCAAAACACCGCACAGGTGCCCTGGCCGGCGATTTTGGCTATGCTGATGGTGGTGGCATTCGTCCCACTTGTCTGCCATTTCGCCTATTTCCTCGGCTACAAGCAGATTTCCCTGTCGGAAAAGTTCATCTATATCAACCCCAACAAAAAGAAAAAGCGCCGCCGCTGGTAAGGCCCGGACGCAAAAGGGGCGCGTTGCAAAATCTTACATTTTGCAACGCGCCCTTTTTACATGTTCAGCAGATAAATCCCCAAATTCAGATACCCGGCGAACAGCACCCACAGAAAATACGGCACCAGCAGCCAGTAGGAGGATTTGCGGATATAGCGGAAGCCCGCCATAGTCAGGGACAGCAGCGCCAGCAGGAGCAGCAGCCAGAAGAAGGCGAACAGCCGCCACTGAAGCCGGAAGAAGAACAGCGGCCACAGGATGTTGACCAGCAGCTGGAGAAAATACATCCGCAGACTGGCCCCCCGATCCAGGTCTCCGCTGCTCCATACCAGATAGGCGGCGATTCCCATGAGCAGGTACAGCGCCGACCACACGATGGGGAACACCGCCGCCGGCGGCGTCAAAGGCGGCTTTTGCAGTGCCTCGAAGCTTTTGAAGCCGCTGGCGCCCCCCAGCAGCCCGCCGAGGGCCCCGAGCAAAAGTGTGAAGCCGATAAAAAACAGCGCCGCTTTCCAGTCGAATCTTTGTCTGCGCGAGATAACCACCGTGGACATGCCGTATCCCAGCCTTTCACCGCCGGTTCCATCCGGCGGACGCATACTCTACCCTAAGAGTATGCGCCCCAATGACCGGATATAATACGGAATCTACAAGTTTTCGTTTTTCAGCGCGTCGATGATGTTTTCCTTGCGGACCTTGGACATGGCATACAGCATGGTGACGAACACCACCAGGAACACCGACAGCACCGCGATGCCCACGCTCAGCCACGGCAGCTCGTACGCCGCGACGATCCCCTGATTCAGAGATTGGCGGATGAGCAGGGAGATGAGCAGGGAGACCGGCAGGCCGAAGAGCAGAGCCTTCAGACCGTAGAAGACACACTCGAAATTCATCATTTTGTTGAAGCCCCGGGTCGTCATACCCACGGATTTGAGCATGGCAAACTCCCGCCGGCGCAAATTGACGTTGGTGGAGATGGTGTTGAACACATTGGCCACCGTAATGAGGGAAATCAACACGATGAAGCCATAGGATAAGACGTTGGCCACCAGCAGGGTGTTGCGGCTTTCCTGGGCGTTGGCGGCGTAGTTGTGATACGAATACCCGGAGCCGTTTTGCTTAATCAGCGTGCGGATGTCGCTGTCCGCTTTGTCGAGATCCGCGGCTTTGACCGCAAAGGCGCCGGTGGGATGCCGGGAGTGAGCGCTGCTGCCGAAGCATTGATCCAGCACGGCGTTGGACACGATGAGCTTGGCGGCCCCGTACAGAGAGTTTTCCTGGGGGAACAAGCCCAGGGGCGCTTTGTCAGTGAAGGTCCCCAGCGTAATGGAAGCGGTCTGGTTTTCCGCCCGGTTGCCGTCGTAAACCGAGTGGGTGTTCAGCTTCAGGGTCAAGGGCGCACCGCGGCGGAAATACTGGCCGCTGATGTATTTGTTCTTCTGATTCTGCTCGACAAAGCTGTCGATGACAATGGCGCGGGGATGGCTGGGATCGGTGTAGTCGGACAGGGACAAACCGAGATCTGCCGCGTAGCGGGCGAAAGTGGCGTCGTCGAGAGCGATGAGCCGCAGGGAGGTTTCCATGTTTTTCTGCCCCTCCTTCCAGCCCATGGCGCGGATCTGAGCCTGGGCCTCCGGCTCGTCGGCGGGCATATCCTCGATCCCCTGACCCGCTTCCTCCATGAGCTGATAGGCTTCGCTTCCGAGGATGGACGCGTCGGCAAAGAAAAAGCCGGTTTGGCTGCGCTGGTACGCGGCCTGCTCCACGCTGCCCAGCTCCCGGAGAGATTTGAGGAACGCGGCGCTCTTCGCCGCGTCAGGCTCGGCGCGGGAATCGCTGACGGCTATGTCATAGTTGGCCATGGCATAGAAGGAACCCACGCTTTCCTTGAGCATATCGGTGTAGGTGGACACCGATATGAACAGCACCACGCTGATGATCAGGGAGAAGACGGTGGCGCGGTACCGGCGGCGGTTGCGTTTGAAATTTTTCAGAGCGAGATCGCCCTCCATGCCGAAGAGCCTGCGGGTCAGCCGGGAGGTTTTTACCTGCCGGGCATTCAGCTTGATATCCGCGGTCTGCCGGATGGCGTCCATGGCCGAGAGCCGGGCCGCCCGACGGGCGGGGATGTAGGCGGAAATGAGCACGGTGGCGAGCCCCACCGCCGCGGCTATCACCATGGCGGGGACGGACACGGACAGCTGGAACTCCACAACCCCTCCCATAATTCCCGAATCCGCGATGAGCCCCCCGATGAGCTTCAGGGTCACGCCGATGCCGCCCACGCCGGACAGCAGCCCGAGCGGGATGCCGACACTGCTGATGGCCAGAGCCTCGAAAAACACAGAGTTGCGGATTTGCCGGGAGGTGGCCCCGGCGGAGGACAGCATGCCGAACTGTTTGCTCCGCTCGCTGACCGAGATGGCGAAGGCGTTGTAAATCAGGGAGATGGACCCTACCATGATCAGCGCGATAAGGATGCTCGCCATGCTGTAGAGCACGGCGTTAAAATTGTCGTTGCCGCTGACGCCCATATACCGCAGCAGGGAAGCGTGATACCGAACGGTATACTCCTTTTCAAACCCGCTCATGAAATCGAACACGTTTTTCGGGCGGTTCAGCGTCAAGCTGATGGTCACCGGGGCGTCCGCGTCCAGAGAGGCGGGAGTCAGCCGGGTGAACACGCTGTATCCCCCGGCGCTGTATTCCTCTGTGGACGGGCGGGCGCAGATGCCAACGACGGTGTAGGTCTTGGTCTGCCGGACGCGGAAATCCTCGGGCTCCTCAGTGTCGTAGGAGAGATTGCCAACCAGAACCTCCCCGTCCTGCGCCACCCGGTCGCCGATTTCCAGCGTGAGCTGCTGCCCGATGGCGTACTTGACGCCGCCATTTTCGGCGATGTGCGCGCTTATCATCAGCTCCCCGTCATTTTCAGGCAACCGCCCCTCGGTGGGCTGGATCCCCCGCAGGGCGGCGACGTTTGCGTCTATGGCCTGCACGTAAAGGTATGGCTTGGAGGGGTTGACGCTCTCCGGCAGCCGGACGGAGCCGATGTCCCGCAGCAGGCCGGACTCCTTCACCGCGTCGTCCCCGGCGACGGCCTGGGCCTTGGCATACGGGATATTCAGGACGCTTGCCTGCCAGTCGCCCTCGGAGGCCGCGGTGGAGCGCAGCATGAAATCCTGCATGCTGGAAATGAAGGCGGTGATGGCCGTGACCATGGCCACCGAGAGAATAACGCCGATGATGGTCACAATGGTGCGGGATTTGTTTTTGCGCAGAGTCTTGAGGGTCACCCGGTTGAGGACATTCATACGTTCGTCACCTCGTCCCGGGAAATGCGTCCGTCCTCGATGCCGATGATCCGGTCGGCCTGGAGGGCGATTTTTTCATCGTGGGTGATGACGATGAGGGTTTGGTTGTATTTCTTATTGTACAGCCGCAGCAGGTTGATGATATCGGCGCTGTTCTTGCTGTCCAGATTGCCTGTGGGCTCGTCGGCCAGCACCAGGGCCGGGCTGTTGGCCAAGGCGCGGCCGATGGAGACCCGTTGCTGCTGTCCGCCGGACAGCTGGTTGGGCAGATGGCCCAGACGCTTTTCCAGCCCCAAGGTGGCGATGAGGTTCTGCAGGTGCTTGGGATCCACCTTGCGGCCGTCCAGCAGCAGGGGCAGGGTGATGTTCTCCTCCACGTTCAGCACGGGGATGAGATTGAAAAACTGGTAAATCAAACCGATCTGCCGCCGGCGGAAAATGGCCAGGTTGGTCTGGTTCAGCTTGTAGACGTCGGTGCCGTCGATATACACCTTACCGGCGGTGGGGATATCCACGCCGCCCAGAATGTGCAGCAGCGTGGATTTGCCGGAACCGGAGGGCCCGATGATGGCCACAAACTCCCCCTTCTGCACCGAGAACGATACATTGTCCAGTGCTTTGACCGCTGTGTCGCCCTTGCCGTATACCTTGGACAAATGCTCCACACGAAGAATTTCCATGATTGCCTCCCACTGGGATATCCGGCGCCGCCGGACGCTCCCGGATTATTGCGGGGCTGTCCCCGTCATGCTTTCAGTATACGGCGGCGGGGTGACGGGCCGGTGACGGCTTCGGTGACAGTTTTGTCACACGACGGTTTTGTAAAAACGCAGGGTGAACCGGCTGCCCCCTTCGGCGGGGCTCTCCGCGAAGATTTTGCCGTTCTGCCGGGCTAAAATGCTTTTGGCCATGGCCAGGCCGATGCCCACCCCCGCGCTCTCGGCCGCATCCGCCTCGCCCGCCTTGCCGCGGTAAAACCGGGTGAAGATATGGGGCAGATCCTCCGGCGCGATGCCGGGCCCGGTGTCGGTCACGGTGATTTCGGTGTAGATGGGGTTGGCCGTCCAGCGCACCGTCACCCGCCCGCCCCGGGGCGTGTGTTCCATGCAGTTTTTCATCACGTTCAGCAGCGCTTCGGCGCTCCAGCGGCGATCTCCGGTGAAGGTCACGGCGGGATCCCCCTGCATGTCCAGCGTCTGCTCCTTGAGCTCCATGGGGATGAGCAGGGGGGCGCTGGCCTCCCGCGCCAGCTCGGCCGCCCGCACCGGCTCGGCCTTCATTTGGATGACCCCCGCGTCCAGCCGGGACATTTTCAGCAGAGAGGACACCAGCCACTGGATCCGCTCCAGCTGGATGCGGATGTGGCGGGTGAATTCCTCCCGCTTGTCGGCGGGCAGATCCTCCCCGCTGAGCAGGTCGGTCATCATCAGCATGGAGGTCAGCGGCGTCTTCAGCTGGTGGGAGATGTCCGCCAGGGAATCGGCCAGCTGCAGCTTTTCCGCCTGCAGCTGGTCGTTGTATTCCCCCAGCATGACGGTGACTTTGTAAATCTCGCTTTTCAGGATGCTCAGCTCGCCCTCGCCGTTGTCCCGCACGTCCAGGGCGTGCTCCCCCGCCGTGATGCGGCGCAGGTAGTCGGCCAGGCGTTCCATCTGCCGGTGCCGCCAGAGGGTGTGCCCCAGGCAGATGCCGCAGAATAAGAGACAGACGAGAAGCACGAGACATCCCGTCCCAACTCCTGCCAGGAACCCCGCGATGGTGGCCCCCAGCGTCACGAGCCCCAGCAGCAAGCAGAGGTTTTTCACATCCGGATTGCGAAAATAGCGCATCGCCTTCCGCCCTCCTCAGCGCCGCCCGCCGACCCGGTAGCCCAGGCCGCGGACAGTTTCGATGACCACGGGGTTCTGCGGATCGTCCTCGATCTTCTCCCGCAGCCGCTTGATATAGACGGTCAGCGTGTTGTCGTTGACGAAATCCCCCGACACGTCCCAGATGCTTTCCAGCAGCTGGTTGCGGGACAGCACCTGCCCCGCGTGGTTGGCCAGCGTCATCAGCAGCCGGTATTCCAGCGCGGAGAGAAACACGTCCTGCCCGTTCTTGTACACCTTTCCCAGCGCGGCGTTAATCTGCACCGGCCCAAATTCCATCAGGGTACTCCCGCCCTGTCCTGCCCGGCGCAGCACACTGCGGATCCGGGAGGTCAGCTCCCGGATCCGGAAGGGCTTGGTGATGTAGTCGTCCGCCCCCATGTCCAGGCCCATGACCACACTCACCTCGTCGTCCCGGGCGGTGAGAAAGATGACCGGCATGTCGCCTTGCCGCTTGATCGCGCGGCAGACATCGTAACCGCTGCCGTCCGGCAGAGAGAGATCCAGCACCGCCAGATCGAACCGCTCCGTTTTCAGTGCCTCCAGCGCGTCGGCCACCCCGGCGCAGAGCGTCACGCCGAACCCCTCCTGTCCCAGGGAATATTCCAAGCCGACGGCAATGCTCCTGTCGTCCTCCACCACCAGCAGTTTTTGCTTATCCACGGCCGATCGCCGCCTTTCCAATCGTTCTGTTCCCATTGTAACCGATTTTGCGCCGCTTTGCATGACGAATCCGTCATTTTCCGGATTTTAGGCAATGTGAATAACTTTCACTTGCCATGCCGCCATTCCGGCGGGTACAATAGAGGAAGAATTTACCAAGGGGGGCGGGTATGGCGGAACAGGATGAACGGCGGGAAATCCTGCTGTGGGCGGCCGCGGCGGGGCTGCTTACGGCGGTGGGCCTGTGCGCGGTCATCAGCGCCCCGGACTTTGCCCCGGCGGAACGGGTGGTGTATTCGCGGCCGCCGTATACGGCGTCGGCGCCGCTGTCGTCCGCCGTAGCGGAAAAAATCAACCTCAATACCGCCAGCCGGGCGGAGCTGCTGCAAATCAGCGGCATCGGGGACGTGACGGCGGACAAAATCCTCGCCTATCGGGACAGTCACGGCGGCTTTCATTCCCTGGAGGAGCTGCTGCAGGTCGACGGCATTGGGGAGAAAAAGCTGGAGGAATGGCGACCCTATCTGACGGTGGAATAAAGACAAGAGACGGCTAGACGGCCGTCTCTTTTTGTGTTGGAGCGCCGCCCTCACCGCCGAGAATAAAAGAGCCGGCCGCCGTCTTGAACATGGGAGGAAATTCTGTTATAATAAGCTGACATGCGGCAATTTGCCGCCGGCCCCGCGCCGGTCTCTGCGAAAGGAAGGGTCACAAATATGAAAGTCACACTGCTGGCGCACACCCCCCAGCCGGAGCATATCCTGGCTGCGGCGGCCCGCCTGTGCTACTCGCCTGCTACCATCGACGACGTGATGGAGAGCCTCACCGAGGAAAAAACCGCTTCCTTTGTGGAGATGCTGGCCGAAATCGGCCACGAAAGCCCCATCGAACACGCGTCCTTCACCTTCGGCATCGAGGGCGTGTCCCGGTCGCTGCTCGCGCAGCTCACCCGCCACCGTATCGCCTCTTTCAGCGTGCAGAGCCAGCGGTATGTCGCGGAAACCATGTTCGAATACGTGGTGCCTCCCCAGATCGCGGATATTCCCGAGGCGGCGGACGAGTTCCGCCGGGCCATGGAGGAGGATCAGCGTCACTACGAAAGCCTGACCGCCCGCCTGAAGGAGAAGCATCTCGCGGACAAGCTCGCCGCCGGCATGGGGGAGAAGGAGGCGAACCGCGCCGCCGAAAAGCAGGCCATCGAGGACGCCCGCTTCGTGCTGCCCAACGCCTGCACCACCAAAATTCTTATGACCATGAACGCCCGTAGCTTGATGAACTTTTTCCATCACCGCTGCTGCAACCGGGCCCAGTGGGAAATCCGCGAATTGGCTGAGCGGATGCTCGTCCTCTGCCTGGAGGTCGCCCCCCATCTGTTTAAGAACGCCGGCCCCTCCTGCATCGCCGGCCCCTGCCCCGAGGGCAAGATGTCCTGCGGCCGGGCCGAAGAGGTGCGGGCCCATTATCAGCAGCTGAAGGAGCGGACGTGATGGGACGGCTGGTGGTCATTGACGGCCTGGACGGCAGCGGGAAATCCACCCAGCTGGCCCGCCTGAACGAGTATCTGTCCGCCGCCGGGGTAAGCTATAAGCAAATCTCGTTTCCCGACTATGCCCAGCCCTCCTCGGCGCTTGTGAAAATGTACCTGGCCGGGGAGCTGGGCGGTTCCGCCGACGCGGTGAACGCCTACGCCGCCTCCTCCTTTTACGCGGTGGATCGGTATGCCAGCTATAAGCGGTTTTGGCAGGCCGATTACGAGGCGGGCGCCCTCATCGTTGCCGCCCGGTACGCTACTTCCAACGCCATCCATCAGATGGCCAAGCTTCCCCCGGAGGAATGGGACGGCTATCTCGCCTGGCTGGAGGATTACGAATACCGTTTGCTCGGGCTGCCCCGGCCGGACGACGTCGTGTTTCTCGACATGCCGTTGGACGTGGCCCAGAGGCTGCTGTCCGCCCGGTACGAGGGGGACGAAAAGAAAAAGGACATCCACGAGAGGGACAGCCTGTACTTGCGCCGCTGCCGGCAGACGGCGCTGTATGCCGCTGAACGGGGCGGCTGGCATGTGATCCCCTGTGGTCGGGAGGGGAAGCCTCTTCCCCCGGAAGACATCACCCGCGCGCTGATTGCCGCGCTCGCGCTGGAATAATACAAAGGACGTAACGTATGCCAAGCTTAGTCACGACTCTCGAATTTCACGAACCCTGTCTGACGGACGCCTCCTGGATGGTGCCCATCCTGCGCGCGGCGGACAACAAGGCTTGTGAATATTCCTTCACCACCATTTTCATGTGGCGGAAATACTACGAAAACCAAGTGGCCCATTGCGGGGAGCATCTGTTTCTCAAATCCGGCCACGGGCCGGCCAGCACGTATATGATGCCGGTGGGCGGCGATCTGCGGGAAGGCGTGTCCATCCTGCTGGAGCATTGCCGCGCGGAAGGCTACCCGCTCCGGCTGTTCGGTGCCGAGGCGCCGGATACCGAGCGGCTTTCCGACTGGTTCCCCGGCCGGTTTGCCTGCGCTCCCTCGCCGGGAGACGCCGATTATATCTATAACCAGGCTGACCTGGCCCTGCTGGCCGGAAAGAAATACCACGGCAAGCGCAACCATGTGGCCGGTTTCAGCAAGCAGTACGCCTGGACCTATGAAACCATCGACGACGCCAACGCGGGGGAAGCCGCCGACATGGCCACCGAATGGTGCAAGGGCAAGGGCAACTGCGCCGACAAGGGGCTTAAGTCGGAGAACTGCGCCATCCGGGAGGCCCTGCGCCACCGGGACGAGCTGTCTCTGAAGGGCGGCCTCATCCGGGTGGACGGCAAGGTGATCGCCTTTTCCCTGGGCTCGCCTATATCCGGCACCGTGTTCGACGTGCATGTGGAAAAGGCCCTGCCGGAATACAAAGGGGCCTATGCCGTCATCAACAAGGAATTTACAGCCCGGGAGCTGGCGGCATACCCTTTGGTGAACCGGGAAAACGATTTGAATATCGAAGGCCTGCGCAAGGCTAAGCTGTCTTATTATCCGGCGCTGGTGCTGGAAAAATACCTGTGTACAGAAATTCGCTGAAGCACCGGATCGGCCTGTCGGATCCCTGCGGAAAGGAGGGCCTCTCTCATGGCGGAATTGTCGCGGCCGGATCAAATCCCGGCCTTGAAAGCCATCTGGGCCGCCTCCTTCCCGGAGGATTCCCACGAACTCATTGATCGGGCCTTCGGCCGGCTGTACCGCCCCGCGGACTGTATGGTGGAATGCCGGGCCGGCCGGCCGGTCTCCATGGCCTTCCTGCTCCCCGCCGTATGGCACAATGGGCCGTGCACCTATCCTGTGCAGTATATCTACGCCGCCGCCACCCTGCCGGCTTACCGGGGGCAGGGCCTTTTCGGCGCTCTGCTCCGCCAGGCCCATGAGGAAGCGTCCCGCCGGGGACAAGCGGCCTCCTTTCTCCGCCCCGGCGAGCCGTCGCTGACGGCGTATTACCGCCGGTTTGGCTATGAAAACTGGTTTACCGCCGCCGTGCTGCGGCTGTCCCGGGAAGAGCTGGCCGCGTTGGGCGGCCGTGCGGCGGGTATCGCGCGCTTCTCCTCCTGCCCCGACTACGGGGCCCGGCGGGACGCGCTGCTGGCGGCGCATCCCTGCTGGATTCGCTGGGAGGAGCGGCTGGCCAGGCAGGCGGTGGATACCGCTTCCGGCGTGCTGATTGGCCCCGACGGCTGTGCGCTGTGCGAAAGGGCGGGGGATACCCTGCTGGTGCGGGAGCTGCTCTGCCCGCCAGAGCGGCTGGCCGATTACGGCCGGGCGCTTCTGGAATGCTTTCCCAGCTCCCGGTATGAAATCGTCCGCCCGGCGGACGAAACCCGGCCGGGGGAGGCCTTCGCCATGTGGCGGCCGCTGTCCGACGCGGCCCGGCGGCCGGCTGGCCCGCCGTATCTCGGGCTGACACTGGAATAAGACATAAATAGGCGGGCGCGACGTCGCTTGCTCGAAAGGATGATGGATATGGTGGCCGTGTTTCTGGCCGATGGATTTGAAGAAATCGAAGCGCTGGCCGTGGTGGACGTGCTCCGCCGGGCTGAGCTGACGGTCGTCACCGTGGGGATCGGTGGCCGGACGGTCTGCGGCGCCCATGGGATCCCCGTGGGGGCCGATATGGACGAGGCCGCCTGGGAAAAACAGGACATGGACGCCCTGCAGGCCGTGGTGCTGCCGGGCGGCATGCCGGGCACCCTCCATCTGGAGCAGTCGCCGGCGGTGGCCTGCGCGCTGGAAACGGCCCGGCGGCAGGGCGCCTATGTCTGTGCTATCTGCGCCGCCCCCTCTATCCTGGGCCATAAGGGCCTGCTCCGCGGGCGGAAGGCTGTCTGCTTCCCCGGCTATGAACAGGAGCTGGAGGGCGCGCGGGTGCTCACTGAGCCGGTGGTGACCGATGGGACTGTCATCACCGCCCGGGGCGCTGGCGTGGCCGTGGATTTCGGCCTGGAAATCGCGGCGCGCCTGGTCTCTCCCGAACGGGCCGAGCAGATAAGGAAATCCATGCAATGCCGGTAGGGGATATCCGCCCGATTAAAGCTGGGCTGAGAGAGCAGTATAAACGCCTGCGGCGCAATATGCCGCGGGAAATACAGGATGCGTACGACGAAACCATCGCGAGGCGCGTGGCCGCACTCTGGCAGTATAAGCGCTGCCGGATGCTGCTGACCTATGTGTCCACCGCCATCGAGGTGGATACCCGCCGGATTATTGAGCGCGCCCTGGCCGACGGCAAGCAGGTGGCGGTGCCCCGCTGCGTGCCCGGCACCAGGGATATGGAGTTTTATCTCATCCGCGGTCTGGACGAGCTGGAGCCGGGAACCTTCGGCGTGCTGGAGCCCCGGCCCGATCCGGCGCGGCTGGTAAAAGATTTCTCTTCCGGCTTGTGTTTGATACCCGCCCTGTGCTATGATTGGCATGGATACCGCCTGGGCTATGGAAAAGGGTACTACGACCGCTTCCTGGCCAATTTCGGCGGCCATATGGTTGGCATCTGCTATAGCGAGTGCGTGCGCCGCAAGCTGCCGCACGGGCGGTTTGACCGCCCGGCCGAGCTGCTGGTGACCGAACGATACCTTCGGCGCACCGGCGACCGGCGCGGATAGCCGGGCCGTCATCGGCGCGGAACCGTTTATCCCTACCGAAATTCGAAGGAGTGTGAGGCGCGTGTCCGAACACGATAACACCCAGCCGGAGCGTTCCGTGGACAAGCTGCTGGAGGATCTGGAGGCCGAAAAGGCGGCGCGCAGCCGGGAAGAGGAACGGCTGGGCGAGGTTCTGAAGGTGGACGAACATACGGCGGCCAAAATCTCGGAGGAGCGAAAGAACAAGGTTTCCGGCTTCAAGCTGGACATCGATCTGGACGAAGAGTTTCAGAAAACGGAGGAGCCCGCTCCGCCGTCCGTCAATGACACGGAGGAGCCTGCCCCGTCCGGGGAGCCGGCCGAAGAGACGGCCGAATCCCTGGACGAAGACGAGCCGACGGCTGAACCCGAGGGGCCGGAAGAGGAAACCGATGGGGTGGAGCCGGAAGAGGAACCGGAGGAAGCCGGCCGGGGCAAAAAGAAAAAGAAGACGAAGAAAAGCACCTGGGGCTGTGTACGCGGCATCATTTACGCGGTGCTGGTGCTGGGGATTTCCGGTGTGCTGGCGTATTTCACCATCACCGGCGCCATCGATTTGGCGGGCCTGGGCAAATCCTCCGGAAAGGTGGACGTGGTCATCCCCCGCGGCGCCTCCACCCAGCAGGTGGCCGACGCGCTCAAGGAGGGGGGCGTCATCGATCAGCCCCTCGTGTTCCGGCTGTATTCCAAGCTGACCAAGGCCGACGGTACCTATCAGCCCGGCACCTTCACCCTCGCGCCCAACATGGGCTATGGGGAAATGATCCGTATCCTGCAGAACTCCAAGCCCCGGGAATCGGTGTCGGTGACCATTAAGGAAGGCTTTACCATCAACCAAATCGCCGAGGAACTGGAAAAGGCCGGCGTGTGCGACGCCGACGATTTCTTCGAGGCGGTGGTGTACGGCAAATACGAGGACGCCTACGATTTCGTGGCGGCCATCCCCGGCATCGAGCAAGGGTCGCAGTATGAGGGCCGGATTTACAAGCTGGAAGGCTATATGTTCCCGGATACCTACGAGTTCTTTACCGGAAGCTCGGGGGACACGGTGGTGCGCAAATTTCTCGATAACTTTGCCGCCCGCCTGGATACCAAGCTCCGCTCCGCCATCAGTGCCCAGGGCAAGACCATCGACGAAATCATCGTCATGGCCTCCATCATCCAGGGCGAGGCCTCCAAGGAGGACGATATGCTCAAGGTTTCCCGGGTGCTGTATAACCGGCTGAACAACCCGTCGGAATACCCCCGGCTCGAGTGTGATTCCACCCAGAAATATATCAACGATTTCATCTCTCAAATCGAGGGGCTGGAAATCACCAACAAAGCCTACGATACCTATAAGCGCACCGGTCTGCCGGCGGGCGCCATCAACAATCCCGGCCTGATGGCCATCCAGGCGGCCATTAATCCCTCCCAGGATGAGGAGGTGGCCGGCTGCTATTTCTTCGCCACCGATTTCAACACCGGCATCACCTATTACAGCAAGACCCTTAAGGAACACGAAAGAATCTGCAGAAAATACGGGATCGGCATGTATGGCTGATAAAAGGGCTGCCGCGTGATTGCGGCGGCCCTTTTTCCTGGAATCGGAGAAAGGAGCCTCAGCGATGAACGACCGGTTGGAAATCCTGGCCCCCGCCGGGGATAGGGAACGGCTGGAGGCGGCGCTGCTCTTTGGGGCGGACGCGGTGTATCTGGCGGGCAAGGCCTACGGCATGCGATCCGCCCCCGCCAATTTTGACGAGGAAGGCCTGCGGCATGCCGTGTCTCTGGCGCACAAAACCGGCAGGAAGGTCTACGTCACCGTCAACGTCCTGCCCCGCAACGGGGAGATGGAGGCGTTGCCCGCTTATCTTGAATTCCTGCAGGGCTGCGGCGCCGACGGGATCATCGCGGCGGATTTGGGGGTCATGCGTCTGGCCCTGCGGCACGCGCCCCGCTGCGCCTTGCACGTGTCCACCCAGACCGGGGTGGTCAATTTCGAAACCGCCCGGATGCTGCACGATCTGGGCGCCGCCCGGGTGGTGCTGGCCCGGGAGCTGTCCCTGGACGAGATCGCGGAAATCCGCGCGAAAACCCCGCCGGAGCTGGAGCTGGAGGCCTTCGTCCACGGGGCGATGTGCATGGCCTATTCCGGCCGCTGCCTGCTGTCGGCCTATCTGACCGGCCGGGATGCCAACCGGGGCGGCTGCGCCCAGCCCTGCCGCTGGAAATACCGGATCGTCGAGCCCTCCCGTCCCGACCGCCCCCTGACGGCGGAGGAGGACGAAACCGGCACCTACCTGTTCAACGCCGACGATTTGTGCATGATCGACCACCTGCCGGCGCTGTCGCGCGCAGGCGTGCGCTCCTTGAAAATCGAAGGCCGCGCCAAGGCCGCCTATTATGTGGCGGTGATCGCCAACGCCTACCGGGCGGCGGCGGACGGCTGGGCCGCCTCCGGCTATGCGGCGGATTACCGGCTGGCGCCCTGGATTTCCGCCGAGGTCAATAAGGTCAGCCACCGCCCCTACGGCACCGGCTTTTATTTTGGCCCCCCTGGGCAGAACACGGCGTCTGGCGGTTACATCCGGGAGTTCGAGGTGGCGGCGGTGGCCGAGGAGTGGGCCGGCGGCCTCCAGCGCTTCAGTCAGCGCAACCGCTTCACCGTCGGCGACGAGTGCAGCGTGCTGGAGCCCGGCCGCCCGCCCTTTTCGCTGACCGTTCGGGAGATGTTCGGGCCGGACGGAGAGCCCTTGACCGCCGCGCCCCATCCCACCATGTCGGTGTGGATCCCGCTGTCCCGCCCGCTCGTCCCGGGCAGCCTGCTGCGCCGCCCCGTTTGCGGCGGTGCCTGATTAAAACCCGTCCCCGCCGGGCAAGCTAGATATACGCACTCTAGGTAAGCGCTGAATTTAATCATCGCTTACCTCGCGACGGAAAGGACGGGCTCCCCATGAAAAAACGCGCGCTTGTTCTCTTTACCCTGCTGCTGTTCATCCTGAGCGGGGTGGTGCTCCAGGTCTACCGTCTGTCCGACGCCTATCTGTCCCAAGCGGCGGATCAGCAGGGGAGCGTCACCGTGAAGGTAGCGAACAGCCGGGGGACGATTTATGACGCCCGGCTGCGCCCGCTCACCAACGCGGGGGAGGAATACCGCCTGAGCGTCACGCCGTCGCCGGAAGCCATCGCGGCCCTTTCCGGTATGCTGGACGAGGAGCAGCTCGCCGCTGTGTCCGAGCGGCTGCAAAGCGGGAAGCCCGCCGTTGTCACCCTGCCGGAAATCCCGGCCAATCTGGAGGGAAGCCTGCTGTTCAAGGTGCCGGTGCGGTACGGCGGCCGCCTGCTGGCCCCCCATCTGCTGGGCTATATGGACGGGGACGGTCTCCACGGCCTGACCGGCGTGGAGCTGGCCTTCGACGAATACCTGAACAGCTGCGGCGGTCAGGCGTCCGTCACCTATTCGGTGGATGCCATGGGCAAGCCGCTGCAGGGGATCGCGCCCCAGGTGGTCAACACCCTGGCTGACGCCAAGGCCGGCGTGGTGCTCACCATCGATCAGGATATCCAGAAAATCGCGGAGGAAGCGGCGAAAAGGTACATGACCAAGGGCGCGGTGGTGGTTATGGAACCCGCCACCGGCCGGATCGCCGCCATGGTCAGCCTGCCTGACTTTCAGCCGGGCACGGTGGCGGACAGCCTGGACGCCGCCGATTCCCCCCTTCTCAACCGGGCACTGTGCAATTACAACCTGGGCTCGGTGTTTAAAATCACCTCCGCCGCCGCCGCGCTGGAAAAGGGGATCCCCATCTCCACCGCCTTCCCCTGCAATGGATCCGTCACCATCGGCAACGTGACCTTCCATTGCCACAACCGCTTGGGCCACGGCACGCTGAATATGCAGGACGGCTTCGCCCAGTCCTGCAACCCCTATTTTATTCAGCTGATGCAGCAGGCGGGCGGCTCCGCCCTGTTGGGTATGGCCTCCAACCTGGGCTTCGACCGGTCGCTGATTCTGGCCGACGGCCTGAAAACCGCCCGCGCCACCCTGCCCACGGCGGAGGAGCTGCTCTCCCCGGCGGCGGTGGGCAATCTGGCCTTCGGTCAGGGCAGCCTGCTGGGCACGCCGGTGCACGTGGCCCAGATGGTGGCCGCCGTGGTTAACGGGGGGAAAATCATCCGTCCCACCATCCTGAAAGGCTACTGCGACAAGGAGGGCCGGCTGTCCGAGGAAACGATCGAACCCGAGCAGACCGTTTTCTCCAAACAGACCGCCCAAACCCTCAAGGACCTGATGATTTACGCCGTCAAGGAAGGCACCGGCGCCTCCGCCCAGCCCACCGTCAGCGCCGGCGCCGCCGGCGGCAAGACCGGCACGGCGGAAACCGGATGGAAAAGCGAGAACAAGGCGGTGGTGCAGAGCTGGTTCGGCGGCTTTTACCCGGCGGAAAATCCCAAATACGTCATCGCCGTCATCGCGGAGGATTCCGACAACACCAAGGGGAAATCCTCTCCCGTGTTCAAGAAAATCTGCGAGGATATCTATATGCTGGAGCAGGCGCGCAAGGTCCTGGCCGGCGAGCCCTCCTCCGACAGCTGATTCCGTCCCGCCCTTTCCAGGGGCGGGCTTTTGCTATACGCCCGCTGTATGGCAACCATCAAAAATCTATAGTTTCCTTATACCCTTTTCCTGTGGTATGATAGATCCGAACTCCAACAGACAGGCGGCGACAGGGTATGATAACCGATTTGACGCAGGGCAGTATCAGCAAACGGCTGTGGCTGTTCTCCATCCCGATGCTCATCAGCGTCATGTTCCAGCAGATATACAACATCGCGGACAGCATGATCGCGGGGAAATTCGTGGGCGAGGACGCCCTGGCGGCGGTGGGCGCTTCCTATCCGGTGACCATGCTGTTCATGGCGGTGGCCATGGGCTGCAACATCGGCTGCTCGGTGGTGATCTCCCAGTATTTCGGCGCGAAGCGGCTTTCCGAGATGAAAACAGCCGTCTCCACCACCTTCCTGGCCAGCGGCGGGCTCAGCGCCGTGCTGACCGTCGGCGGCCTGCTGTTGTCCGGCCCCATCCTGCGCGCCATCCATACCCCGTCCAACATCTTCGCCGACGCCGCCCTGTACCTGAATATCTACATAGGCGGCCTCGTTTTCCTGTTTTTGTACAACATCTGCACCGGCGTGTTCAACTCCCTGGGCGATTCCCGCACCCCGCTGGTTTTCCTCATCGGCTCCTCTCTGGGCAACATCGGGCTGGATCTCCTCTTCGTCACCGTCTTCGACATGGGGGTGGCCGGCGTGGCCTGGGCCACCTTCATCGCCCAGGGCGCGGCCTGCCTGCTGTCGCTGGCGACCCTGCGCCGGCGGCTGAGCCGCCTCGAAACGCCGGAAAAAAGCCCCCTCTTCTCCCTGGAGATGCTGGGCCGGATCAGCCGCATCGCGGTGCCCAGCATCCTGCAGCAGAGCTTCATCTCGGTGGGCAATATGTTCATCCAGGGCCTGGTCAACGGCTACGGCTCCTCCGTCATCGCTGGCTACTCCGCCGCCGTCAAGCTTAACACCTTCGCCATCACCTCCTTCACCACCCTGTCGAACGGCCTGTCCAGCTTTTCGGCCCAGAACCTGGGCGCCGGGAAAATCGACCGGGTCAGACGGGGCTTCTGGTCGGGTTGCCTGCTGGCGGTGTGCGTGGTGGCGCCCTTCACGCTGGTATACGGCCTGTTCACCGACGCCGCGGTGCGCCTGTTCCTGGACACCACCAGCCGGTACGCGCTGGAAATCGGCTGCGACTTCCTGCGGCTGGTGGCTCCGTTTTATCTGGTGATTTCCGTCAAGCTGATGGCCGACGGCATCCTGCGGGGCGCTGGCGCCATGAAAAGCTTCATGGTGGCCACTTTCACCGATTTGATGCTCCGGGTGATATTGGCCTTTTTGCTGTCGGCCCGGCTCGGCACCGACGGTATTTGGCTGTCCTGGCCCATCGGCTGGACGGCGGCGGCCGTGCTGTCCTGCGCGTTCTATTTTGCCGGTCGCTGGAAAACCCGTTTCTTAAGGTGAGTGATGAATAAATCTTTGCACCCGGATTTATTCATCGCTTACCTGGCGGAGCCGGGCGAATTTTAAGGATTCCTTAAGGTTTCGTTCCGCCCATTTTCCCTCCGCCGCGTTAGAATAGCAACAGAGAGAGAAAAGGAGAGCTGCATCATGGCACAGAAGGTTCTGGTTTGTGACGACGACCGCGAAATTGCGGCAGCCGTGGATATTTACCTGACAGCCGAGGGCTACGAGGTTCTGCAGGCCTACGACGGCTTCCAGGCGCTGGAATTGCTGGAGAAGCACCCGGATGTCCAGCTGATCCTCATGGATATCATGATGCCCCGTCTGGACGGCGTGCACGCCACCATGAAAATCCGGGAAAGCCGGAACATCCCCATCATCATGCTGTCCGCCAAAAGCGAGGATAATGATAAAATCCTCGGCCTCAACATCGGCGCGGACGACTACATGACCAAGCCCTTCAACCCCATGGAGCTCATCGCCCGGGTGAAATCCCAGCTGCGCCGGTATACCAATTTCGGCGTCAGCGAGGAGGGCGGCGCTTCCTCCGTCACCGTCAACGGCGGCCTGGAAATGGACGACGGCGCCAAACGGGTGACGGTGGACGGCCAGGAGGTGGCCCTGACCCCGGTGGAATACAAAATTGTCAAATTCCTCATGGAAAATCGTGGCCTGGTGTTTTCCAGCGCGCAGATTTATGAAAATGTGTGGAACGAACCCTCTTATGGCGCGGATAACATCGTCGCCGTCCATATCCGCCATATCCGGGAAAAAATCGAGATCAATCCCAAGGAGCCCCGGTATATCAAGGTCATCTGGGGCCACGGCTATAAGATGGAAAAACTCTGACCGAAGGAGGCGGCGCCCGTGAAACTGCGTGAGAGCCTGTTCAGCAAGCTGCTGGCGTCCATATTGTTTATCCTGACGCTGGCGGCTTCGGTTTGCGGCGGTGCCTATGTGTCCTATGTCTCCTACAACGGGGATGTCTGGTCGAGCCGGGAGATTTTGACCCGCACCCGCCCCTTCCAGGATAAAATGAACCAGGATGCCTCCGCCGTGCAGGAATACTACAGTCTCCTGCAGGCGTCGAAATCGGCGGAAACGCCCCTGTCCTATGAAAGCGCCCACCAGATGGCCCAGTATGAGCAGCAGTTGGGCCTCAGCGGCGGCGGTAACTTTGTCTTTCAGCTGCTCGACGGGGAAGGAAACGTCCTGCTTTCCAACCTTCAGGACGGGGAAACGGACGTCAGCGCCCTCGCCGGCGCCAACGGCGCTTACCGCCTGCCCCTGTCCTACAGCCTGTCTGTGTCGAGCGAGCCCAGCTTGCTGGTATACGGCCTGCGGGAGGGCCTGCCCGCGGCGGACGAGTATGCCGACCTGATGGCGCGGCGCATCAATATGCAGGACAGCGTGATGCCGGTGCTCATCGCCACTATTGTATGCGGCCTTCTCTGCGCGCTGCTGTTCTGCTTCCTCGTCGCCGCGGCTGGCCATAGGCCGGGGGGAGAAACCGCCGTGCTCAACCCCTTTGACCACATCTGGCTGGAGGTGCCGGTAGCGGCTCTGCTTCTGTTGTCTTTCCTCTGGGTGATGGCCCTTTACAGTAAGGATCTGGTGCTGTTCTGCATTTCCGCCGTGCTGGCAGGCGGCATGCTGCTGGCCACGGTGCTCTCCATCGTGCGCCGCATCAAGGCGGGTAAGGTCTACCAGACCACCTTCCTGCACCTGCTGGTCAAATTTTTCGTCACCGTCATGCAGCATGTCCACGTGGTGGTCCGGGTGGCGGGCGCTTTCGTGCTGTACGCCGCCGCCCAGCTGGTGCTGGTTTTGGCCATGTCCCAGGGGACCGGCCTCGCCTGGTTCATCTGGATCATGGGCAACTTGTCCCTTATCGTCCTCATCGTCATCGTCGCCATTCAATACGATAAGGTTAAGCAGGGCACCGAGAAAATGGCGGAAGGCAACCTCGGCGTGGTCATCAACGAGAAAGAGGTGCCCTTCTTCGGCCAGATGGCCCATAATCTCAATTCCAGCGGCAGCGCCATCAAAATCGCCGTGGAACACGCCACCCAGAGCGAACGGATGAAATCCGAGCTCATCACCAACGTCTCCCACGACATCAAGACCCCCCTGACCTCCATCATCAACTATGTGGATTTGTTGAAAACCACCGGCATCACCGATCCCAAGGCCTTGGAATACGTGGACGTGCTGGAACGCAAATCCAAGCGCTTGGCCCAGCTGATGGCCGATTTGGTGGAGGCCTCCAAGGTGACCTCCGGGGCCGTGGGCGTCCATATGGAATCCCTCAACCTGGGCGAGCTGGTCAAGCAGGCCGGCGGCGAGTTCGAGGAGCGCTTCGCCGAGCGGGGCATCCAGCTGATGTGCCGCCTGCCCGATCAGCCGGTGCTGGTCTACGCCGACGGCCGCCATATGTGGCGGGTGCTCGATAACCTGTTCGGCAACGCCGTCAAATACGCCTTGGACAATACCCGCATCTACGTGGATCTCGCCGACCTGGGCAACGAGGTGGTGCTGTCCATGAAGAACATTTCCCGGGATCCCCTGAATATCCATCCCGACGAGCTGATGGAACGGTTTACGCGCGGCGATTCGGCCCGCGTCGGGGAGGGAAGCGGCCTCGGCCTGTCCATCGCCCGCAGCCTGATGGAACTGCAAAACGGCACTCTGGATCTTCAGATAGACGGCGATCTCTTCAAAGTGGTGCTGGCTTTGAAGAAGATGTAATTGTTACAGATCAAGCATTCCCCGGCCCGCGCCGTTTCGCGGGCCGGGGCTTTTTTCGTCCATACCACCAAGCCAAGTCCGTCCGCGTTCACCCGCCTCTCCCAGCCCCATATGGCGCACGCCACCGTGTCCCCTTTTCCCGGCGCCCCTCGCTCTTCCCGTGGCGATTTCCGTCTTTTTTTGCTGGAAATCGCCGCGATAGATTGACAGAAAAATAACAGCACGGTATAATAAAACGGAAAGCCCCGATTATGAAAACAGGGATGGTGTTCGATATGGATTTGATGGTATGCGTGGGCAGCTCCTGCCATTTGCAGAATTCGCGGGATTTGATCAACCGCCTCAAGGAGCTGATCGCCGAAAACCGGCTGGAGGGCCGGGTGGAGCTGAAGGGCTCCTTCTGCATGGGTCACTGCGCCGACGAGGGCGTGTGCGTCAAATTTGCCGATGAGATTTACAGCCTGACCATGGAGAATGTGGACGACTTCTTCGTCCGGCAGGTGGTCGGGAAGCTGGAGGGGTGAACCCGGCGTTTCAACAGTTTGAGCGAAAGGAAGGGTTATGCTCATGAGGTATATCCGCGTCAAGGAAGCCAATTGTAAAAACTGCTATAAGTGCCTCAAGCACTGCGCCGTGAAGTCCATCAGCTACATAAACGACCGGGTGGAGGTCATCGAGGACGGCTGCATCCTCTGCGGCCGGTGCATCAACGTCTGCCCGCAGAAGGCCAAAACCGTGGTCAACGACCCCGCCGCCGTGCTCGGCATGCTGGCCGACCCCGGCGTACGCACCGTGGCCAGCCTGGCCCCGTCCTACATAGGCGTCTACGGCCGGGAAAACCGGGGCCGCTTTATCGCCGCGCTGAAAGCCCTGGGGTTCGACGAGGTGCAGGAAACGGCCCTGGGGGCCCACGAGGTCAGCCTGCGGTATAAGGAGCTGCTCGACGCGGGGGAGATGCCCGCCGTCCTGGGCACCTGCTGCCCCGCCGTCAACGACCTGATTGTCAAATATTATCCCTCTCTCACCCCCCTCATGGCCCCGGTGGTCTCGCCGGCCCTGGCCCATGGGCGGCTGATTAAGCAGGAGCAGGGGGCGGACACCCGGGTGGTGTTCGTCGGCCCCTGCCTGGCCAAAATCAAGGAGATCGCTGAGCATCCCGAATCGGCCGACGCCGTGCTGTCCTTCCGGATGCTGGATAAGCTGCTGGCGGATCGGGGGATCGACCCCGCCGGCCTGCCGGAGGACGAAGCCCCCCTGCCCGCCCCCTTTTCCCGGATTTATCCCATCCCCGAAGGGGTGGTGCGGGACGTGCGCGGCGCCGCCGGCACCGAATCCAGCGCCTACAACGGCTACCGGTTCATGAGCGTGTGCGGTCTGGAAAACGTCATGGAGTTTTTGAAGGAGCTGGAGGCCGGGCACATTGGCCGCGTCTTTGCCGAGCTCAATGCCTGCGACGGCGGCTGTGTCAACGGCCCCCTCATCGCGGAGGATAAGCGGGCGGCTTACCGCGGCCTGCTCGAGGTGGAAAGCTACGCCGAAGCCTCCGCCCCTATCGAATCCCGGCCGATTGCGCTGGGGCAGGCCTTCGAGGCCGAGCCGCTCGAGCCCCCCATGCCCGACGAGGCCACCATCCGCAAGATCCTGACGGAAATCGGCAAGCCCACCCCGGACAAGGAGCTCAACTGCGGCTCCTGCGGCTATCCCACCTGCCGGGACAAGGCCATCGCGGTGTATCAGAAAAAGGCCGAGCTGTACATGTGCCTGCCCTATATCAACGATTTGTCCCAGTCCCTGAGCAACGTCACCCTCAGCGTGTCCCCCAACCTCATCCTGGCGGTGGACAGGGACCTGCGCATCGTCGAGCTCAACCTCACCGCCCAGAAGCTGTTCGGGGTCACGCGGCAGATGGCCCTGAAAGCCGATTTGTACGAGTTTATGGACCCCGCCGATTTCGAGGAGGTGTTCCAGACCCACCGGAATATCCTCGACAAAAAGGTCAAGCTCGATCCCCTGAACATCATCACCTCTCAAACCCTGATTTATGTCCCCGACCAGGAGCTGGTCATGGGCTTCATCAAGGACATCACCGAGGAGGAGCAGGCCAAGGAGAAGAATTTCCGCGCCCGGCTGGAATCGGCGGAGATGGCCCAGAAGGTCATTGAAAAGCAGATGATCGCGGCCCAGGAGATCGCCAGCCTGCTCGGGGAGACCACGGCGGAAACCAAGGTCACGCTGAACCTGCTCAAGGATCTCATGCTCGACGAAGCGGGGTCGGCTGACCGGAAAGGATGAAGGAAGGCTTGAGCAATCGCCTGTATTTCGACGTCACCTCCAAAAGCCTCAATAAGAAAAACGAAGAGCTCTGCGGCGACAAGGTGGAAGTGGTGCGCACCGGGGACGACGTGATCGTCGTGCTCTCCGACGGCCTGGGCAGCGGCGTAAAGGCCAACATCCTGGCCACCCTGACCTCCAAAATCATCGCCACCATGATGAAGTCGGGCGCCACCCTGGAGGATACGGTGGACACCATCGTTCATACCCTGCCGGTGTGCAAGGTGCGGCATATGGCCTATTCCACCTTCTCCATTCTCAAGCTGACCGCCGACGGCAAGGCCTACCTGACTGAGTTCGACTGCCCCGGCTGCGTCTGGGTGCACGAGGGTGTGGTGCTGCCGGTGGACTACACCACCCGCGAGGTGGGGGGGAAGACCATCCGGGAGGCTTCTTTCGATTTGTCGGTGGGGGATATGTTCCTTATGTTCAGCGACGGGGTCATTTACGCCGGCCTGGGCGAACTGATGAATCTGGGCTGGGACTGGGAGAACGTCTGCGACTTCGTGCAGGACAACTGCGGGAAGGAGAACACCAGCGCCCGCATGACCGCCGCCCTGCTGGGGGCCTGCGAGGATCTGTATATGAAGCGGCCGGGGGACGACACCACCGTCGCCACCATCAAGGCCGTGCCCCAGCAGATCGTCAGCATGTTCGCCGGCCCGCCCCGCTTCCCGCAGGATGACGAGCGGGCGGTGGTGGATTTCATGTCGCCCGAGGGCCTCAAGCTGGTCTGCGGCGGCAGCAGCGCCAATTTGGTGGCCCGGGTGCTGGGCCGGGAGGTCACCACCGACCTGAACTATGAGGGGGATCTGCCGCCCATCGCCCATATCAAGGGCCTGGATTTGGTCACCGAGGGGGTCCTCACCCTCCGGCAGGCCAACGCCCTCATCACCCGCTTCCTGGCCGATCCCGCCGATGCCGATACCCTTAAGGAGCTGGATAAGCCCAACGGGGCGGCCCAGATTGCCCACATCCTGCTGGAACGCTGCACCCACCTGTACCTGTTCATCGGCAAGGCGATCAACCCCGCCCACCAGAATCCCCAGCTGCCGGTGGATTTGAGCATCAAGATCCGCCTGTTGGAGGATCTGGCCGAAACCCTGCGGGGGGCAGGCAAAGTGGTGCAGATAAAATATTACTGAACGCGTAGAAATGGAGAAAACGCACATGCCGGACATGATGGATATCGTACAGATTAAGCACGAGGTGCTCAAAACCACCGCGAAACACGCCTTTGCGGGCGACCTCTACGAAAGCTTTGACGCCATTCCCTTTGAGATCATCCAGGGGATCCGCCCGAACTTCCGCTGCTGCGTCTACCGGGAGCGGGAGATCGTCCGCCAGCGGGTGCGCATGGCCATGGGCAAGCTGCCCCATGACGTGCTGTATACCGACGCCGACGCTTCCCAGGTGGTGCACGTCATCCCCTGCGCCTGCGAGGGCTGCCCCATCACCAAAATCACCGTCACCCAGAACTGCCAGAGCTGCCTGGCCAAGAAATGCGCCAAGGCCTGCCCCTTCGGCGCCATTACCAACACGCCCCGGGGCGCCGTCATCGACCAGGACAAGTGCCGCAAATGCGGCAAGTGCGTGGCCGCCTGCCCCTACAACGCCATCGTGGAAATCGAGCGGCCCTGTAAAAAGAGCTGCCCTGTCAAAGCCATCAGCATGGACGAGAACGACATCGCCACCATCGACCCCAAAAAGTGTATCAACTGCGGGGCCTGCGTGGTGGGCTGCCCCTTCGGCGCCATCTCGGACGTGTCCATGATGACCAGCGTCATCGACGCGCTGCGCAGCGACGGCCAGGAGGTGGTGGCCATGGTGGCCCCCGCCATTGAGGGCCAGTTCGGCAAGGCCACCCTGCCCCAAATCAAGGAGGCCATCCGGCAGCTGGGCTTCAAGGATGTGTATGAGGTCGCCCTGGGCGCCGATATGGTGGCCCTCAGCGAGGCGGAAGAGCTGCTCGAGCGCAAGGCGGAGGGCCAGCCCATGACCTCCTCCTGCTGTCCCGCGTTCGTCAGCTTGGTGCGCAAGCATTTTCCCGCCCTGCTGCCCTTCGTGTCCACCACCGTGTCCCCCATGGTGGCCGCCGAACGGTATATCCGCAGCAAGCGGCCCGAGGCCGTGACCGTATTCATCGGCCCCTGCATCGCCAAGAAGAACGAGGTCATGTCCCAGTATATCCAGGAGCTGGAGTACGTCTTGACCTTTGAGGAACTGTACGCCATGCTCTGCGCCAAGGGTATCGAGGCCGAGGCGATCGCTGTGCCCGATACCGGCGACGACGCCACCCGCTACGGCAAGGGCTTCGCCCTGGCCGGCGGCGTGACCGCCGCCGTTCAGCGGGTGATCGAGGAGAAGGGGGTCGACGTCTCCCTCTCGGTGGCCAAATGCAGCGGCGCGGACGAGTGCCGCAAGGCCCTGATGCTGCTCAAGGCCGGCAAGCTGCCGGATGACTTTGTGGAGGGCATGGCCTGCGCCGGCGGCTGCCTGGCCGGCCCCGCCACCCTGTACGAGCTGCAGAAATCGAAGAAGGTCTTTGAGGCCCGCATGGATGCCGCGCCGGACAACATCCGCGACAATGTGGCCGAAAAAGGCTGCGCCGCCGATGTGCACCGGCATGTTTGAGAGGTGCCGAATGAATAGCGAGGAAAAGCGGCAGCTTCTCCGCCGGGTGCGCGGTTTCGTGTTGGATATGGACGGTACCATTTACCTGGGGAACGAGCTGTTCCCCTTTACGAAGGCGTTTCTGGAAGCGGCGGGGCGCACCGGCCGCGAGACCTTCTTTTTCACCAACAATTCCTCCAAAAACGCCGCCTGCTACATCGAGAAGCTGCGGGGCATGGGCATCGAGACCGACGCCGGGCGGATGTTCACCTCCAACCAGGTGGCGGTGCGCCATCTGGCGGCCCGGTTCCCGGGCGGCCGCGCCTTCATCCTGGGCACCCCCTATCTGCAGGAGGATTTCCGGGCCGCGGGCTTCACGGTGGAGAGCGACGCCCCCGACGTGGTGGTGCTGGGCTTCGACACCACCCTGCAATATGATAGGCTGCGCCGGGCCTGCGATTTCATCCGGGCGGGCGTGCCCTATGTGGGGGTCAATCCCGATTTGAACTGCCCGGTGGAGGGCGGCGGCTTTATGCCCGACTGCGGATCCATCGCCCGCCTGATCGAGGCGTCCACCGGCGTCTTCCCAGAATTTTACGGCAAGCCCTCCCGGCACACCCTGGACTTCCTGACGGAGAAAACCGGCTTCGCCCCGGCGGAGCTGGCCGTGGTGGGGGATAGGCTGTATACCGACATCGCCCTGGCCCAGGGCACGGAGGCGACCTCCATCCTGGTGCTGACCGGCGAGGCCACCCGGGAGGAGGCGGAGCGTGGTCCCGTCACCCCCACCCTCATCGTCCGATCCCTGGAGGAGATCACCGAGCTGCTGCTTTCAGAATAACCCACTCCCGCCCGGCAAGCGTTCCCAAAAGGAACGCCCGCCGGGCGTTTTTGCCTGCCCAAGCATCTTTCCGAGACGCTTTGCCCTATCGGGCTTGGCGTTGGTATGGCGGGTTTTCTTATGATTGTCTCATAAGTCAGACGGCCGGCAAATCGACACAGCATGACCTCCCTACTGCCGCCATATCCGCATAAAAAGACGGCGGCCTTGAAATGGTTCATTCCAAAACCGCCGCTTAGCTTTCTCTTGGGTGTACAGCAACACTGCCGCCATCCAGCGTTTTTTATATGCCGTTTCGTTGGTGGCTGGAGAGTAACCGCGACTTTACAAAAGATTTAAAACGTAAAACCGATCTTTCTTTGCGCGGGCCAGGGACAGTCACGCCACTGCCCGTTGCCTTGCTCCTCTTTCCCGGCCAGAAGGTCTGTGGCGGCGTCTGCAATGTACCCCAGGTAACTTCCGGCGGAGCTGTCACCGCACAGCAATTTCCACATTAGGCCGCCAAAAAGATAAGACTGGGCAAATTCGCGCCAGCTATGCAGCTCCTCAACAACCTTTTGGGATAGATCCCAAAGGATGCCGACAGCCTCGCTTTCGGTAATCCAACCCAAATAGCACCCCCAACGGGTCAGCATTGCCGCTCGGCCAATATCCCATCCAGCCATAAATCCGGGGGCATATTGATTTTTATAGCGTTGTACAAATCTCCATGCCCGGCTGGTAGACTCGCGATCATCCTCATCCATAGTTTCATCCATCAATTCTTCCGGCGAAGCCGCCTCACTATAAAGCTGATACCGCAGGATATAGCCCTCCTGCGCCAGATAGCGGATCATATCCAGCAGATCGCTGCGACCATCTATCCCCCAAGAACGACGTACAAGGGACACGATTTTCTGTTCCATCACAGGAATATGTTCCTCCACATCCATACGATACAGATCGTGGTCGTTAAGGGTCGATAAAATACCAGACAGCAGGATGCCGAATCGTTCCCATTTTACGTCCTCTTTTTGGTACGGGATCGGCTCCGGCTCAGGCATGGCCTCAAGCCGATCCATTGTTTCTTCCAGGGTAGTATAGAGATTTTCTTCCAGTTCCAGATCAAACGAGAGTTCTTCCTCATCGTCCGCATCTTCCATCTCCAGCGTTTCCAGAGCCGCCGCGATCACGCCCATATCTTCTCCGAACAGTTGTCCCATCAAGTCCTCAGCAGTAGATGAAGTTGCCTCAGCCACTTTATCATTTACCATTTTTTTTAATAATTCCTCATTGACAGCCATCTGCGCCATGCTGTCAGCCCCGAATATCTGGCCGAGGATTTCCACTTGACGTTGAGTGTTCGCGTTGATCTGTTCTTCTACTTCAGCGGCAGGTATAGATGCGCTTTTTTCAGAGCTGGGAACCTCGATTTTGCTGATTAGTTCCTCACTTTTTTCCACGGTCTTTTTCATAGAATCGGTCGCATGCTCACTGGCTTGCTGCGCCCGTTTCCTAATCTCGTTGATATCAAACATTTTCAGTCCTCCTTGTCTGGGGGGAGCGGATGCCATGCCGGAGGCTTTTTATGACGTGTAAATAGCCTTTTGATCCGCCTCAGTATGGCTTCTGTGAAATGAAACCATAGATTACCAACTATAAACACGCCCACCAGAATCAGCAGGAACGCTCCGATTTCTCCAAAAGGCATTTTTACCTCACTATTACAATAAATTTGGACAGGAAAGCCGAGCAGCCAGTCCGGCTTTCTTTCCATCTCGTGCCTAAGCTACAATAA
>ERZ856578.807-NODE-807-length-63873-cov-14.007461_pt1 | contig 63873 bp, 56 predicted proteins | sample MGYA00514384_ERZ856578 | MGnify/ENA primary metagenome ERZ856578 (study PRJEB29103, sample SAMN06111958) | human gut metagenome | biome: human gut; feature: ankylosing spondylitis patient; material: healthy_person | host: Homo sapiens | place: China:Hangzhou... | reverse complement strand
ATTTGCCCAGACGGCCCCTCCCCCGCCACGGGGGAGGGGAACGGGAAGGGGGCAAATGCTGCCGCAGGCTACCTTGGGAGCGTATCTGTGCGCAGTACGGATTTGGGTTTTTCGATAATGAAAAATCTAAATTCGTAGCCAGCACAGCAAAGCGTCAAAGGGGTTTGTCAAGGGGGAAGCCCGGTCCCCCTTGACCCGCTTTTGCCTCCTTTTGACGGCGCAAAAGGAGGCCCCCGCCGGGTAGGCGTGCAGGTTTTGCCCTTGCAAAAGACTCCGCGACGCCGACAGGCGACTACAAATTTGCCGTAAATATCTTTTGCCTGCTTTTCTTCCTAGAAAAGCAACTTCCCAAATTCCCCCAAAGGAGGGCCTAACGATGAATTATCCCGAAACACTTGCCTGGATCCACGGCACCGAACGCTTTGGCAGCCGGCTGGGGCTGGGCCGCATGGGCCGCCTGCTGCACCGCATGGGCGATCCCCATCTCAAGGTGCCCTACATCCATGTGGCCGGTACCAACGGCAAAGGCAGCACCACCACTATGATCGCCTCGGCCCTTACCGCCGGCGGCTTCAAAACCGGCAAATTCATCTCCCCCTTCATCCTGGAATTCCGGGAGCGGATGCAGATCGACGGCGAAATGATCCCGGAGGAAACACTGGCGGCACTGGCCACCCGGCTGCGCCCCATCGCTGAGGAATTCAAAGCCGCGGGCGATCCCCCCACTGAGTTTGAATTGGTCACGGTGCTGGGGCTTACCTGGTTTGCCGAAGCCGGCTGCGATATTGCTGTATTGGAAGTGGGCCTGGGCGGCCGCCTGGATGCCACCAATATCATCCCGCCCCCGTTGGTAGCGGTCATCACCCGCATCGATTATGACCACACCGCCATTTTGGGGGATACGCTGGCCGCCATCGCCGGGGAAAAATGCGGCATCCTCAAGCGGGGCAGTACCGTCATCTGCTACCCGGACCAGGAGGAGGAAGCATTGGCGGTCATCCGCCGCCGGGCCAAGGAAGAGGACGACCCCCTGATCCGCCCCGACCGGACAGCGCTTTCTGTCCTCTCCGCCGATTTGACCGGCAGCCGTATTCTTTACCGCGGCCAGGAGATTTTCATTCCCCTACCCGGCCCTCATCAGGTGCTGAACACCATCACAGCGGTGGAAGCGCTAAACGCGCTTTCCAGCAGCCGCTTTGCGCTGCCGCCTTCGGCCATTGCCGCCGGTATTGCCGCGGCGCGGTTCCCCGCCCGGCTGGAACTGCTGCGGCAGTCCCCGCCCGTGCTGGTGGATGGCGCCCACAATCCCAATGGCGGCCGGGCCCTGTGTGAAGCCCTAAAAGCCCTGGACCTGCACGACCTGACGGCGGTGGTGGGCATGCTGCGGGATAAAGACTGCCTGCCGGTGCTGCGGATGATGGCTCCCTACTGCACCCGCATGATCATTACCACGGTGCCCAACCCGCGCAGCTGCCCGGCCGAAGAATTTGCCGAGCTGGCCCGCGGGGTATGCCGGGATATCACCATATGCCCCAACTGCGAGGAAGCCGCCCGGCTGGCGCTGGCTACCGCCGGGGAACATGGTGTGCTGGTTTTCGGCTCGCTGTACCTGGCTTCCGCCGTCCGGCCGGTGATGATGGAAGCGCTGAAGAAAAATTAAAGCATAGCCCATATTTTGACAGAATATTTGATGCCAAGCTTCTATTCTTTTGAATAGGGGCTTGGTTTTTTTATTTTATCGTAAAAATAATTCGAATATCATCTCGCCTTCGGCGTCACACCAACCCAAGGGCTCCCCTTACACAGGGGAGCTGTCAGCCACATGGCTGACTGAGGGGTTGCCGGCACAAACTATGACTTGGTTTTATTTCGCCTATCCGGCGGGGGCCAGTTTGTGATCGCCTTCGGCGTCGCGGAGCCTTTTACAAAGGCATAAACTGTACGCCTGCCCGGCGGGGGCCTCCTTTTGCACCGCCAAAAGGAGGCAAAAGCGGGTCAAGGGGGACAGATTCCCCCTTGACGAACCCCTTTCTGTCGCTTGCAGTGCTGGATACAAATTTGGATTTTTCTGGGGCGAAAAATCCAAATCCGTACTGCGCACAGATACGCTCCCAAGGTAGCCGCAGGCGCATCTGCCCCCACCGCCTTGCGGTGCCCGAAAAAATCTTCGCGCTGCCCGCTTGCTCGATTTTTTCGACCGCTGCGGGTGCTCCGCCTCGCTTCATCCGCCACTGGCGGCGCTCGGCTCCGCACCCCCTACCCCTCCCCCGTAGCGGGGGAGGGGCCGTCTGGGCAAATAACTGCTTGTTCAAATTTCAGTCTCGGCAGCGTGACTTTCTGCGCCTCACTCCTCGGCAAATCGCAGTCCTTGCCGCCTTGCGGTGCCCGAAAAAATCTTCGCGCTGCTCGCTTGCTCGATTTTTTCGACCGCTGCGGATGCTCCGCCTCGCTGCATCCGCCACTGGCGGTGCTCGGCTCCGCATCCCCATCCACCGCGACCCCCTCACCCCCAAATTTGCATAATAAATCCCAGTTGCAATTTCCCAGCAAAATCCGATATTTGTGCGATCTTCGTCCAATATCTTCCCATAATGTAAACTTTCCATTAAAAGTTGTGAAATATTAACCTTTCACATGCAAAAAAGGCTCCATTTTGCCGTATTAGTGAAAGGACTTTTCCATTGGCCTTGTTTCTCAACTTTTGCTCGGTCAAAAAACGCCGTCAGGCAAAAAAATTACAAACAAATTACTCCAAAGGAGGCTGTTAAAATGCCGGTCACAATAGAAACCAACGGCGATACCATGGTGGCGCGCCTGAGCGGCGAGCTGGACCACCACCACACCCAAAAGCTGCGGGAGGAGATCGACCGCAATGTGCAAAAAGAGCGCCCCGCCCGGCTGGCGCTGGATTTTGCCGGGGTGGAATTTATGGATTCCAGCGGGATAGGGCTGGTGCTGGGGCGCTACCGCCTGATGCAGGAAATGAACGGAAAGCTGGTGCTGCGGGCCATGCCGCCGCACATCCGCCGGGTAATGCGGGTGGCCGGGATAGCCAGCCTGGAGATAGAGGAGGAAAGTCGCGTATGAATAAGCCGAAAAACACCATGAAAGTCAGTTTTCCCAGCAGGGGCGCCAATGAGGGCCTGGCCCGGATGCTGGTCGCCGCCTTCATCACAGAGGCGGACCCCACCGTGGAGGAGCTGTGCGATATCAAAACGGCTGTTTCGGAGGCGGTGACCAACTGCATCGTTCACGCCTACCCGGACCGCATTGGGGAGATCTACATAGCTGCCAGCCTTTCGGAAAGCAATCTCGTCACCATCAAGGTGCGGGACCACGGGTGCGGCATCGCCGATGTGCAAAAGGCGATGGAGCCGCTGTTTACCACCGGCGGCAGCGAACGGGCCGGGCTGGGCTTTGCGGTGATGCAGGAGCTGATGGATGAGGTGCGGGTCACCTCCCGCGCGGGGGGCGGCACCACCGTGCGTCTGCGCCGCCGCCTGAGCCAAAAAGCCCGGTAACAAGGGAGGTTTGACCAAAATGCCTGTTACCGCCGAACCAAAGGCGACCACCATACAGGATACCAGCGTGGAAAACAACCTGGGGCTGGTGCACGCCTGTGCCCATCGCTTTAAGGGGCGGGGCATAGAATACGATGACCTGTACCAGGCCGGGTGCATGGGGCTGGTGAAGGCCTCAGCGGCCTTTGATGCCGGCCGGGGGGTGATGTTTTCCACCTATGCCGTGCCGGTCATCCTGGGGGAGATCCGCCGGCTGTTCCGGGATGGGGGCACCGTAAAGGTGAGCCGCAGCCTGAAGGAGCTGGGACTGGCCGCCGGGCGCACCCGAGAGCTGCTGGGCAGCGAGCTGGGCCGGGAGGCCACCGTGAATGAGGTAGCCGAACGCATGGGCCGTGCCCCGGAGGATGTGGCCCAGGCCCTGGCCGCCACCACGCCGCCGCTTTCCCTGACGGGGGGTGAGGAGGATGGCAGCGGGCAGATAGACCTGCCGGAGGAGAGCCCGGAGGAGCGGCTGAGCGATCTGCTTTCGCTGCAGCAGCTGCTTTCCTCGCTGGAGGAACGGGACCGGCAGCTGATCTTTCTGCGGTACTATCGCAGAAAGACCCAGACTGAGGTGGCCCGCCGCCTGGGGATGACGCAGGTACAGGTCTCCCGGCGGGAAAAGCGCATTCTCCAATCCATGCGTCAGCAGCTCCTTGACTGAGCCTTTGCAAGGCGCAGAGGCGGGCCGCAGGCCAGCCGTCCGAAGGACGGTTCCGCAGCGAAGCTGCGGCGCCCGCCGCAGGCGGGCGGACCTGCGGCCCGTACCCGCGCCTTGCAGGAATTCTGCCCTATCGCAGCAATAATATGACGCTTTGTCATATATCCATTCTGCCTAGGATATGATGCTGTGTCATAATCCATCCCGGCTTATCGCATATGCTTTAGTTGCGCAGCAAGCTGCTCCCGGCAGGGGTTCTCCCCCGCTGGGAGCTTGCTTCATCATGATTGGTCATGCCGTATATTTCGCGCTGCCAAAGGCCAATAAGCCCTGGGCATCACAGGGGATGCTGGAGCATACGATAGCGGAAAAATGCGCAATTATGACAAATTATCATAATTGATGCCACGAAAAACTCCCGGCAGGTTGGTGCCCGCCGGGAGTTCATTTTGCTGTTATCGATTATGCTGTGTATTTCGCATCGCCGAAGTCCCACAGGCCCTGGGCATCACAGGTGATGCCGGAAAGGGAGGCGTGGCAGTACAGCGGAGTCTTGCCCGTATCCTGCGGCAGCAGCACCGCCTCTTCGGCCAGCAGCTGCATGGCGCCCTTCACCAGCCCGATTCGGGCGGATTCTTCGGTTTCTGTGTCGATTTTTGACAACATTTCGTCAAATTCTTCGCTATTATACTTAGCGTAGTTGCTTTCGCTTGCACTGGCGAACCAATGGAGCAGCACTGCCTCATCCGGGTAGTCCAGGCTTACCGCCAGGTACAGCAGGTCGTATTCCCCGGCAGTGCGGGCAGCCTTGTAGTCCTCATAATCCAGGGCATTTACGGTCAGGTTCGTGGCATTGGCCAGCGCTTCGGGCACCGCCGGGGCGTCCTTCAAGGTCAGTAGGGTCATATTCTCCGGCAGGGTACCGGTCCCCTCTTCCCCGGCCAGCAGACGCTTTACGGCCAGGTGGGTCTCCGCTTCGGACAGTTTTTCGGTATTCAGCACATAATAGCCGGTCACGCCGTTGCTGCCTGTTACCGGGGTAATAGCATCCCCGGCGTAGCCAAAGGTCGCCTGCAGGGTGCCATCGGCGGCCAGAGTCTCCAGCGCGGCCAGATCGCCGTAGTAGTATTTTAGGGCGAGGCCGGCGGCGGGTTTCTCCCCGCGGTAGCCGGCATTGGGCTTCAGCGTAGCCACATTTTCGGTGATATCGGCAAGCGCGTAGCGGCCATTATAGGCCATCTCGCCTTCCTTGATGGGCCAGAACGCCGGAGCCGCCAGCATGTGGGCAAAGCCGGAATAATCGCCCTCCAGCGTTACCACCAGCTTGCCGTCCTCGGTCGCTTCCAGGCCCAGCTCGCTTTCCTCGTTCTCGTAATCCTTGGCGCCCAGGATGATATCAAAGAGATACCGGCAGGGGCTATCCACCGCGCCGCTGATCACGCGGGTCCAGGCAGTGATAAAGTCCTCGGCCTTTACAGGAGTGCCATCACTCCAGCAGGCACCCTCCCGCAGGGTAAAGGTATACACCGGGCGCTTGGCGGCGTCATCGGTGGCGGAGATCTCCCAGCTTTCGGCCGCGGCGCCCACCGCCTGGCCGTTTTCATCCACAGCGGTCAGTCCCTGGTACAGCATGCCCAGCACGGCGCGGGCCGCCAGGCTGCCATCGTACAGGGCCGGGTCGGTATTGGCCGGCTGGCCCGGTACACCGATGGCCACCACGCCGGTATCGCTTACCGTGCCGGCCAGATATTCCTTTTTGCCGCCGCAGCCTACCATGGTAAGCACCAGGGTGAGAGCCAGCAGCAGTGCTATTATTTTCTTCATCGCTCGTCCTCCGTATCAGGGTAGATTTTCCCCCAGTATACCGCATTTCCCGGCATTTGAAAAGGGGGTCCGGTCTCATCTTGCCCGCTGGGAACATTTTTCCTGTCCTGCCATAAATAATTCCAGCCACGGGAAGTCCCAAATCCATTTACGATTCTATTACAAAACGCCTAATTCGTTGCTTTTATCCTCATTCGGCGCTATAATTATTTGATAGATAGACTGCTGGTTTGCGCTCATCCGGGGGAGGCTTTTTTGCTCCTCCTCCACGGGGCCCGGCAGCAGCCGGACGGCGGGCGCAGCCCCGCCGCCGCAGGCGGCGAAAGCAGGCGATGCCTGCCTTGCCCCGGCGCAGCCGGGGCGGGCTGCGCCCCGAACCCGCACCCTGCAGGGGCCCTATGAGGGGCCGCAGCGGTCGGCCCGCCCGAAAACCATCACCTTGTAGGAGGCACCCCGTGGAATGTTACCTGGATAACAGCGCCACCACCGCCGTTTCCCCCGAAGCGGCCACCCTGGCGCTGCACATAATGACCGAAGAATACGGCAACCCCTCCTCGCTGCACCGCCGGGGCTTTTTGGCGGAGCGTGCCATGACCGAGGCCCGGGGGCAGGTGGCCGCCGTGCTGCACTGCCGCCCCGAGGAGATCATCTTTACCGCGGGGGGGACGGAAAGCAATAATATTGCCCTGCTGGGGGCCGCCCGTGCCATGAAGCGCCGGGGCAACCGCATCGTCACCACCGCCGTGGAGCACCATTCCGTTCTTGCCATCTGCAAGGCGCTGGAAAATGAGGGCTTTGAGGTCATTACCGTGGCGCCCGATGAAAGCGGGCATATCACCCCGGAGGCGATGGCCGCCGCCTGCAATGAAAAGACCATCCTGGCCTCCTGCATGATGGTGAACAGCGAGACCGGCGCCATCCATGACCTGCCCGCCATTGCCGCCGCCTGCCGCCGCAAAAGCCCCAACCTCATCTTCCACGCTGACTGCGTGCAGTCCTTCTGCCGCCTGCCTATAGATCCCGTCAAATGGGGGATACAGCTTGTCAGCGTCAGCGGACACAAAATCCACGCCCCCAAAGGCACCGGCGCTCTCTACATCGCCAAGGGCACCCGGCTGCTGCCGCCCCTTTATGGCTCCGGGCAGGAAAAGGGGCTGCGCCCCGGCACCGAGAATGTCCCCGGCATTGCCGCCATGGGGCTGGCTGCCCAGCTGATGAACGACCACTGTGCGGAAAATTTTGCGCATTTTACGGCGCTGCGGCAGCGAATGATTACAAAATTATCACAATCCCCCGCCGTCTGCATCAATTCCCCCGCCGATGCCGCACCTTACATTGTGAACTGCTCGGTTCAGGGCATTCGCAGCGAGGTGATGATCCACTATCTGGAGCAGTTCGGCATCTATGTTTCCAGCGGCAGCGCCTGTGCCAAGGGAGAGCGCAGCCATGTACTGACCGCCATGGGGCTTTCCCGTGACCGTATCGACTCCGCCGTGCGGGTGAGCATGACCGACACCACCACCCCGGAAGAGATCGACGAATTCTGCCGCCGCCTGCTGGAGGGCGAGGCCACCCTGACCAAACGAAGATAAGGAGTTTTTTCCTGCATGAAAGAGATCATTCTGCTGAAGAGCGGTGAGATCGCCCTAAAGGGCCTCAACCGCAGCACCTTTGAAGATATCATGGCCAAAAACGCCCGCCGCCGCCTGCAGCCGCTAGGGGAATTCAAGATCTGGCATGCCCAATCCACCACCTATGTGCAGCCCCTCACCGAGGGCGTGGACATGGATGAGGCGGTTCGCCGCCTGCAGACGGTATTCGGCATTGTGGCCGTGACCAAGAGCTGCGTGGTGGAAAAGGACTTTTCGGTCATCTGCCCCGCCGCCGCGGAATACTTTGCCGAACAGCTTACCGCTGCCCGCACCTTTAAGGTGGAGGCCAAGCGCAGCGATAAGGCCTTCCCGATGAAAAGCCCGGAGATCAGCCGGGAGCTGGGCGGGTACCTGCTTTCCCGCTTCCATCACCTCAAGGTAAAGGTGGAGCAGCCCGAGATCACCATTACCGTGGAGATCCGGGAGCAGGGTGCCTATCTCCACGCCAATCAGCTGCCCGGCGCGGGCGGCATCCCCGTCGGGACCGGCGGACGGGCCATGCTGCTGCTCTCCGGCGGTATTGATAGCCCGGTGGCCGGCTACATGATGGCCAAGCGGGGCCTGGAGATTGCGGCAGTGCATTTTGCCTCGCCCCCCTACACCAGTGACCGTGCCCGGCAGAAGGTGCTGGACCTGGCCCAGGAGCTGACCCCCTATACCGGCCGCATCCGGCTGTTTGTGGTGCCGTTCACCAAATTGCAGGAGCTGCTGCGGGAGCGCTGCCCGGAGGATTACTTCACCATCCTGATGCGGCGCTACATGATGCGGGTGGCGGAGCGAATTGCCCTGCGGGAGGACTGCGGCGCGCTGATCACCGGCGAAAGCCTGGGGCAGGTGGCCAGCCAAACCATGCAGGCCATTGGCTGCACCGACCTGGCCTGCAAGCTGCCGGTGCTGCGTCCCTGCATCGGCATGGATAAGGAGGAGATCGTACGCATCAGCCGCAAGATTGAGACCTTTGAGACCTCCATCCTGCCCTACGAGGACTGCTGCACCGTATTTATCCCCCGCCATCCCAAGACCAAGCCCACCGTAGCCGCCGTGGAGGCCATCGAGGCTGAAATGGCCATTCCGGAGGAGCTGGTGGCCGAGGCCGCCGAGCAGGCGGAGCTTAATATCATCCGCTATTAAATTTACAAATGACTGCAAAGGGCAGGCACGGGCGCAGCCCCCGGCAGCAAAGCCGCCGCTGCGGCCGAAGGCCGCAGAAACCGCCCGCAGGGCGGTTTGGGCTGCGCCCCGGCCACCCGGCTGCAGAAAAAATATTTTCCATCCGACAAAATTCACAGCTTATTCGTATTCTATTTGCAGCCGCGAAAAAACTTTGCGGTATGCTATTCTTAACTAATTGTGTCCATACATAGGAGGGGAACGCCGTCCCATGAAGATCACTATTCTTGCCGTCGGCAGCGAGGCGCAGTATCAGCCCACCTTTGATACCGCCTACCAGTATCTTAAAAAAGAAACCGCCGCCCTTTCGGCGGAGCTTTCCTACGCCATCTGTCGCCCGGATGCCGCCGAGCTGTTTGCGGCCCTGCGCAACGCCATGGGCCAAAGCGAAGCGGTCGTGCTGCTGCTTTCGCCGGAGCCCGCCGCCGTTTCCACGGCGCTGCGGGTGGTCTGCGGCGGGCTGGAGCGCACCGCCCAAACCGATGCCACCCTGCAAAAGCAGCTGGAAGCCCGCGCCGCCCGCATGGGCCTTACCCTGGGGTATGAGCAGCTGGCGGATTTCGCCTCCTGTCCCTCTGGGGCCACCCAGCTGCCCAATGCGCAGGGCCTGGTACAGGGCTATGCTATCGCCGCGCGCCGGCAGCTGCTAATGGCGCTGCCCGCCCTCCCCGGCGAGCTTTCCGCCCTTTATCCTTCCGCAGTGCGCCCCCTGCTGGGCAAGCTGGCAGGGCTCGCGGTCAGCTACGCCACCGTGCGGGTGCTGGAGCTGGACCAGTTCTCGGTCCCGCAGGAGATCACCCGCCTAAGCCAGAATCCCCACCTCAAGCTCACCTCCCGCCACCAGTGCGGTGATTATACCATCTTTGTGGAGGCCACCGGCGCTACCCAGCAGGAGGCCGAGGAATATCTGCAGCGGGCCATCACCCATATGCAGCAGACCTTCGGCATCTACCTGTACTGCATCGGCGATCGTCCCCTCCCCCAGATCGCCGTAGACGGCATGACCCGCCATGGGCTCACCCTTTCCACCGCGGAATGGGGCACTGGCGACCTGCTGCGGGAGCAGCTCTCCGCCGTCATCGGTGCAAACAGCTGCTACCGTGCCTCCTACGATGACACCCACATCGGGCAGGAGCTGGAGCTCCCCCGCCGGGTGCTGCAGAACCCCGCCGAAAACGCCGCGCTCATTGCGGGGCTGCTGGCCCAGCAAAGCCGCAAAGCTGGGCACACCGCCCTGGGCCTGGGCCTTTACTGCCAGCCGGAAAGCGGCCAGCTGCATGTGGCCCTGGCCGATAAAAACCGCATCTGGAACCGCCGGCTCTCGGTCACCGAGCTCCGCCGGGAGGACACCCAACAGATCGCCGCGTGGCAGGCCCTGAATGTCCTGCGGCTGTACACCGCGCAGTATCCCAAGCAGCTCCCCGGCGGCATAGAACCCGCCGAGCTGGATAAGCGTGCCGGGATCGGCTCGCTCTTTGCCTGTTCCGCGGCCAAAGCTCCCAAATCCCCCGCAAATACTTCCGGAAAGGAACCGAAAGCCTCTATGGAAAAGAAAATCCGTACCAAGACTCGCACCGCCGCGGCCGAACCCGCCGCTGAAGCCGTGAAGGGCACCAACCTCATCCAGCGCATCAAGATGAAGTCCATCACCAAGAATGATAAGATCCGCATCATTCTGTTGGCGGTCTGCATCATCGTGTTCCTGGCCTCCGGCATCTATATCATCAATAACAAGCTCCAGTCCATCAAGAACAAGAACCTTTCCGATGAGCTGGCCGGCCTGTACGATCCCGATGGCACCACCGATATCTCAGTGGATGGCTATCCCAAGGATTACATCCGCGGCTTTGAGGCGCTGTATAAGCGCAATCCCGAGATCGCCGGCTGGGTCAAGATTCCGGATACCAAGCTGGACTACGCCGTGGTACAGGCCGAGGATAACGATAAATACCACCGGGCGGATATCGACGGCAAGTACAATGACTGGGGCATCCCCTATGTTGATTTCCGTGTCGACCAATCCAAGCCCTCCTACAATACCGTCATTTACGGCCACAATATGGGCGATGGCACCATGTTCGGCTATCTGCAGGCCTACAAAAAGCTCAGCTACTACCAGCAGCACCCGCTCATCAGCTACAACAGCGTCTACCGCAAGGATATGTATAAGATCTTTGCGGTGGTGGTGTGCAAGGCCGATGACCCCGATTTCGATTACCACAATTTCATCGACAGCGACAGCGATGCCGCCAAGAATGAATATATCGAAAAGATCATGAAGCGCTCCATCATCAAGACCACCGTGGATGTAAAAGCCAGCGACCGCCTGCTGACCCTTTCCACCTGCGATTATACCTTCCGTGATCCCGATACCAATAAGCTCATCGCCCGTCTGGTCATATTCGGCCGCGCGCTGCGGGATGGCGAAAGCGAAGCGGTCAATGTCAATGCCGCCACCCTGAACCCCAACCCGCTGATGCCCAAGCAGTGGTATGAGTACATCAAGAAGCAGCAGGAGAAGAAGGCCGCCGAGGAGCTGGAGAAGGAACAGAAGGCTTACATCGAGCTGTGGCTCACCGAAGAGGAGATCGCCGCGGCCTCCAATATGACCACCGCCGAGCTTTATGAGAAAGCGCAGGAGCGCGCCGCCCAGGCCGAGCGCTGCATGACGGCGGAGGAACTGGCCGAAGGTCTTACCCCCAAGCAGATCAAGGAGCGCATCGAGTACCGTCAGAAGCTCTTTGCCATGCTGCTGACCCAGGATGAAACCGACGGCAACACCGCCAGCAAGAAGCTCGCTCTCTGCCAGGAGCGTCTGGATATCCTGCAGCAGGAGGTGACTGTGAACGGCGAAAAGAAACCGCTGTTCGATGATAACACCCTCTTTGCCAGCAAGTGGAGCCAGCTGCAGGCCCGCTATGAGCTGCTCTCCAAGCAGAAGGACTGGAAGACCTACCTTTCCATCACCGATGTCCAGAACCTAAATATCTCCGGCGATACCCTGAGGAACTCCCTGACCGCCAACCAGCAGAAGGCCCAGAAGTACCTCACCCCCGAGCAGATCGGCCAGTACAATAACTGGCATGATCTTTCCGCCGCCATAGCCAAGGCCGAGGCCACCCGCACGGCACTGGAGGCCGAGGGCTTGAAGGCCGGCCTGACCCAGGCGGAAATGGATAAGATGAGCCTTTCCGAGCTGCAAAAGGCCGTGGATAAGGCCAAGAATAAGACCGAGATTGAAAAGACCATCGCCGATATCAAGGTGCTCAATCCCAATGCCACCGGCTCCAACGGCACGGCCCTTTCCGATATGACTCTGGATGAGCTCAGGGCGCTGCTCTCTGCCCTCCAGCAGGAGCGCGCCACCCTGGAGGCTTCCGCCAAGGCCGCCGGTATGACCGCCGATGAGATCAAGAAGTATCCCAGCAACGCCGCCCTGCAGCAGGCCGTCAATGAGAAGCAGAAGGCCCAGCGCGAGGATCTCATCAAACAGATCCAGAAATATGATCCCAGCTATGACGGTTCCAACAAGACGCTGGAGCAGCTGGTGGCCGACCTGAAAGCCAAGCAGGAAGCCGAGCAGCAAAAGCAGAACCTCATCAATGAGATCAAGACCTACGATTCCAACTATGATGGCACCGGCAAGACGCTCGAGCAGCTGCAGAGCGATCTTGCCGCTGCCAAGGAAAAGAAGCAGCGTACCGATCTCATTGCCGAGATTCGGAAATATGACCCCAGCTATACCGGTGATGGCAAGTCCCTCTCTGAGCTGCAGGCAGACCTGGACGCTAAGAAAGCAGCCAATGAGGAACAACAGCAGAAGGATGCTCTCATTGCCGAGATCAAGAAGCTGAAGTCCGATTATAACGGCGAAGGCAAAACTCTCGATGAGCTCCGGGCCGACCTGGCTGCGTTACAACAGCAGTCCTCCGGCGGTGAGGGACAAAACCCTGCTTCCGAATCCGGCGAAACCCCGACCCCCTGAAGCAGCATTCCACCGGGCGCTCCCACTGCATAACGGGAGGTGAAAGGGCCGTACGGCACCTGTTCCCATGTACATAGCCTCTCCCCCGACCGGGCTTTCCGGCCGGGGGCTTTTTTATGCTCCCGCGGGCCTGGGCAGGGCGCGGAGCGGAGCCGCAGGCCGCCCGCCTTCCCCCTGTACTAAAAAAGAGCCCCCGTAGGGGCCCTTTCTTTCTATGTTATCGTCCGCTTACGGCTCGTCCAGCAGGTCACCAAATTTGATGCCCTCCAGCTTCTCGCGCACCATCTCGGAAATATCCGCGTAGATGCGGCTGAATTTGCACACCATGCAGGCCTGCCGGTTGCGGTTACAGGTGTAGTCGTCCTCGTTCAGGCACCGGCTTATGGCATACGGCCCCTCCACCTGCTCTATCACCTCGTACAGAGAGATCTCCTTCGGGTCCTTGGCCAGCTCGTAGCCGCCGCCGGCCCCCTTGTAGCTTTTCACCAGCTCGCCCGCCACCAGCTTCCGCAGAATCTTCAGCGAAAATCGCAGCGTCACGCCGGTCTGCTCTGCGATAGCCGCCGCCTCCATCCGCCCGCCGTTCTGCGCCAGGCAGTATACGATCCGAACCGCGTAGTCGGATTCCAGCGTAATATGCACCGTTCTCCCTCCCCTTATTCCAGGAAATCCTTGAGCTTTTTGCTGCGGCTGGGGTGGCGCAGCTTGCGCAGGGCCTTGGCCTCTATCTGCCGGATGCGTTCCCGGGTCACATTAAATTCCTTTCCTACTTCCTCCAGCGTGCGGCTGCGGCCGTCCTCCAGGCCAAAGCGCAGGCGCAGCACCTTCTCCTCACGCGGGGTCAAGGTGGAAAGCACCTCGGCCAGCTGCTCCTTCAGCATGGTATGGCTGGCCACATCGCTGGGGGCGGGGGCGTCCTCGTCGGGGATGAAATCGCCCAGATGGCTGTCCTCCTCCTCACCGATGGGCGTTTCGAGGGAAACCGGCTCCTGTGCCACCCGCATGATCTCCCGAACCTTCTCCACCGGCATCTCCAGCTTTTCAGCGATCTGCTCATTGGTGGGCTCGTGGCCATTTTCGTGCAGCAGCTGGCTGTTCACCTTCTTCACCTTGTTGATGGTCTCCACCATATGCACCGGGATGCGGATGGTACGGGCCTGATCGGCAATGGCGCGGGTAATGGCCTGCCGGATCCACCAGGTGGCGTAGGTGGAAAACTTAAAGCCCTTGGTGTGGTCGAATTTTTCCACCGCCTTGATAAGGCCCAGGTTGCCCTCCTGGATCAGATCCAGGAACTGCATACCGCGGCCCACATACCGCTTGGCAATGGAAACCACCAGGCGCAGGTTGGCCTCGGAAAGCCGCTTTTTGGCGGCCACATCGCCCTCCGACATCCGGATGGCCAGCTCGACCTCCTCCTCGGCGGAAAGCAGCGGCACCCGGCCGATCTCCTTGAGGTACACCTTTACCGGGTCATCGATGCTGATGCCGTCGGCGCTCAGCACGCTCTCCAGCTCCTCATTGCTGGCCGGGGCTATGCTCTCGCCGCCATCGTCCTCCACGATCTCGATATTGTACGCCTCAAAGGTATCGTACAGCTTGTCCACCTGTTCCACATCGTAGTCCAGCTCCTCCAGCGCGTCGCTGATCTCCTTAGTGGTCAGGCGGCCCTTCTGCTTGCCGCTTTCCAGCAGCTCCTTGAGTACCTGTTTTTTATCCTGTGTCGCCATCTGTTGCTCCTCCTTATGGGGAAAGCTCCCCTTCGTTACTGATCCTGGTTGGTTTGTGCGGGGCTCTCGTTACGCCCGCTCGTCATCGCAGGCTGCGCATCCTATCGGGTCGCTATTCCTTCCGAATAGACAACCCTCCATCGCTCCGCCTTGCCTGCCTGCAGCGGACTGCTCTGCGGGCTGTCCCTTCCGCAAGCTATCCCCCTGCCAGCGCCGCAAATTCGCGTTCTGCGGACTTTTGCCCTCCCGGCGGCAAAACTCCCGGAAAAGGCGCCATCTCCTTGTTCTGCGCCATTTTTGGCGTTTTTATTCCTTTCGCCGGTTTTTCTCCCGGTTCAGGTTCTCTATGTACTGCCGCAGCGCCTCGCCGGAAAGCTGCCCCAGCTCGTCCCTGCTCATCCGGGCCGCGTAGTCCCGCAGACACTTCAAGCAGTCCTCGGCTTCCTCATCGGTCACCGGCGGGGCGCCCGGCAGCTGCCATTTGGCCAGCCGGTCCACCGCCTGTGGGGAGAGCTTCTCCCCCAGGGCGCTGATATCCAGCTCCTGCCCGGAAAGCCCCCGCTGCAATAGCACCCGGTACATCGTCCGGTCGTTCTCGCTTAGGAAGTACCCCTCCGGCAGCCGGTCCCGCAGCGCTTCGGCCCGGTCGGGGTTGCGCAGCAGATACCGCAGCAGCCGTTCGGCGGCCTTCATCTCCCGGGGGTGCTGCCGCAGCAGCAACTCGTCCTCCCGGTCCTTGCCGCTGTCCTCCCGGATCGGCGGCGCGATGAGATCCCGCTCCTCCTTTTTGCGGTCGCGGTAGTCCCGGCGCTTCTGCTCCCGGGCGATCTGCCCGGCCACGGCGGCCTTATCCACCTCCAGCTCCCGGCATACCTTGCTCAGGTATACCTCCCGCTCGATGGGATTGGGCAGCCCGGCCATCAGCGCCGCAAACTGCTTCAGGAACGAAACCTTGCCCTCGGCGGTGGTCACATCGTTTTCCTGCCGCAGCTTATTGATGGCAAAATCGGTGGCGGAGCTGCTGCCCTCTATCAGCTGGGCAAAGCGTTCCGCCCCGAATTTCTTGATAAATTCATCGGGGTCCTTGGCATCCGGGATGGAAAGCACCCGGATCTTCACCCCCGCCGCCTCCAGCAGACCGGTAGCCCGCCGGGTGGCTGCCTGGCCGGGGGCATCGCTATCGTAGCTCAGCACCACTTCCCCGGTGTACTGTGCGATGAGCCGACTCTGCTCCTCCGTCAGCGCGGTGCCCAGGGTGGCCACCGCGTTGGTAAAGCCCGCCTGGTGCATCGAGACCACATCCATGTACCCCTCGCACAGGATCAGCTCCTTACGGTCGCTGCCCTTGGCGAAATTGAGGGCAAAGAGGTTCCGGCTTTTTTTGAATACCGGGGTATCGCTGCTGTTGAGGTACTTGGGGCCCTTTTCTCCCAAATTTCGACCGCCAAAGGCGATGACATTCCCCCGCAGATCGATGATGGGGAAGATGGCCCGGTTGCGGAAAATATCATAAAGCCCGCCGCGCTGGCCCTCATTGGCCAGGTGGGCCGCCAGCAGCTCCTCTTTGGTGTAGCCCAGCTTTTTCATGGCGTCGGTCAGGCCGTTCCAGCCCTCGCTGGCGTAGCCGATGCCAAAGTGGGTGATGGTCGCCTTGGTCAGCCCTCGCCCGATGAGGTAAGCCCGGCCGGGCCGGCCCGCCTCGCTCATCAGGTTGCGGTGGAAGTAGCGGGCGGCATCCCGGTTTAGCTCCAATATTCGTTTTCTCAGCCGGGCGGAGCGGTCATCTCCCGCCTCCTCCGGCACCTGCATCCCGGCCCGCTGGGCCAAAAAGCGGATGGACTCCATGTAGTCCAGGTTCTCTATCCGCCGGATAAAGCTGATGACATCCCCGCCCGCCCCACAGCCGAAGCAGTAGAAGGACTGGTTTTCCGGGTAGACGGTAAAGGAGGGCGATTTTTCGCTGTGGAAGGGGCACAGCCCGGAAAGGGTCCGCCCCCGCCGCCGCAGGTTCACATAGCTGCCAATGATCTGCTCGATATCGCTGCGGTATTTCAGCTCCTGTAAAAATTGATCCGGGATCACAGCGGTCCCTCCTTTCTCTTTGGGGTGGATTTTTGTTAGGGTTTATAGTCGGGCCAGTTTGTAGTCGCCTTCGGCGTCGCGGGGCCTTTTGCAAAGGCATAGTTTGCACGCCTACCCGGCGGAGGCCTACTTTTGTTCGTGCAAAAGTAGGCAAAACACGGTCAAGGGGGACCGAGCTTCCCCCTTGACAAACCCCTTTGACGCTTAGCTGTGCTGGATACGAATATTGTTTTTCCCTAAATAATCGGGAAAAACAAATCCGTACTGCGCACAGATGCGCTCCAAAGGTAGCCACGGCGTATTTGCCCCCTCCGCCTTGCGGTACCCGAAAAGAACTTCGCGCTGCTCGCTTGCTCGTTCTTTTCGACCGCTGCGGGTGCTCCGCCTCGCTGCATCCGCCACTGGCGGCGCTCAGCTTCGCACCCCCGTTCCCCTCCCCCGTGGCGGGGGAGGGGCCGTCTATCCAAATAGTTGCTTGTTCAGCCCATAGTCTTGGCAGCGTAGCTTTCTGCTATTGGTCTGCAGAAACCGAATAAAATGCGCCGCAGGCGCCTTGAGAATGTATCTGCGGCGCTGCACGGACGATGCTTTCGCATCGTTCGTATCCAGCCGCAGCTTGAGCGTTAGGGGGTCTTGGGGCACAGCCCCAAGCGTGTTTTGGTATGGGGCCCCCGGCGGGACGCAAGGCCCGCTGGGGAAAGGAGGAGCGGCGGAGCGTTGGAGGGTTGCCCCAAGCGTAAGCTGGGTGACCCGACATGGAGCGCAGCCCGCGACGACGCGCGCATAGAAAAGTAGGGCCCCGGCGGCGAGCGGTGCTCACCACGCCTTTGCAAAAGACTCCGCGACGCCGTTAGGCGAGAAAAAACTTTCTGCCGTCAATCCCTCCGGCTCATTTCATTCGCCACCTCCCTTTACACAAGGGAGGCTATGGGTTGGTGCGCGGCCGGCTCAGAACAGCCGTCCCCGCCCGGCCCTGGATAGAGCCTTACAGCACCGGCCAGGAACGGGGAATGACCATGCCCTCGTAGAGATCGACACAGTAGCGGTCGCTCATGCCGCTGATGAAATCGGCGGCGGCCCTGGCTGGGGTCTCCTCCTCCGCGATGCTGCGGTAGAAATCCGGCAGCTTATACGGATTGGCCACATAGTAGGCGAACAGGTACCGCACGATGTCCTTGGCCTTGCCCTCCTCGCCTTTGGCTACGGGGTTTTTATACACCGCCTCAAACAAAAACCGCTTGAGGGTGAGGAAGTGCCTTTCGCTCTCCTCGTCCATCTGCACCGTTTCACCGCTGTGCTGGATGAGGGCTTGCAGCATCCCGCTGATGCGGCGGCTTTTGCCGCTGCCAAAGCGCAGACGCACCTCCCACGGCAGGTCCTCCTCGGTCAGTATCCCGCCCCGAATGGCGTCCTCGATATCGTGGTTCATGTAGGCGATCTTATCGGCATAGCGGACCACCCGGCCCTCCTGGGTGCGGCTCCAGGCCTGTCCGTCGCTGTGCGCCAGGATGCCCTCCCGCACCTCCTCGGTGAGGTTCAGGCCGCGGCCCTCCCGCTCCAGCAGGGTCACCACCCGCACACTTTGGGCGGCGTGGTGGAAGTTGGGGTCGTAAACATCCTGCAGGGCGTATTCCCCGGCGTGGCCGAAGGGGGTGTGGCCCAGGTCGTGCCCCAGGGCGATAGCCTCGGTCAGGTCCTCGTTGAGGCGCAGGGCCCGGCTCAGCGTCCGGGCGATCTGGCTGACCTCCAGGGTATGGGTCAGCCGGGTGCGGTAGTGGTCCCCCTCCGGGGAAAGGAACACCTGGGTTTTGTGGGTCAGCCGCCGGAAGGCATTGCAGTGCAGGATCCGGTCTCTATCCCGCTGGAAAGGGGTGCGCATGGGACATTCTTCCTCGGGGCGCTCCCGACCGCGGGTTTCATCGGCGAAGGTTGCCCGGGGCGAAAGGATCTCGTGCTCCAGGGCCTCCTGCTGCTCTCGAATGGTCATATTGTCTCTCCTTGGTGGGTCATTTCTGTGCAAAACGCAAATTTTGGGGGGATTGGGGGTCTTTTCCGGGTCGCAAACCCCTCTACTAGTATAATACGCAATCGGGGCGGCAGATTCCTGCCTGTTTGGGCAAATTTTTTTGAAAAATTTTTATTTTCCTGTTTTTGGCCGGCGCTTCCCGGGGGAACGGCGCCGTTTTTGCGGGTGCCTGGGGGAGGGCTGCAGGCTTTACCCCAGCTCCGACTGGTGCTGCAGGCAGAAGTTTTCGTACCAATGGAGCTGATCCCGCAGCAGGCGGGGGGTATCCAGGGAGTAGGGGCAGTGGGCCACGCAGCGGCGGCAATTGATGCAGCTTTCGATCTTGTGCATTTTGGCCTGCCACTCCTTGGTAATATAGGGCTGATAAGGCGCGCGGGTCATCAAAAGGGACATGCGGGCGGCATTGGGGATCTCGATGCCCATGGGACAGGGCATGCAATAGCCGCAGCTGCGGCAGAAATCCCCGCCGAGGGCTGCCTTTTCCTCCGCCGCCAGGCGCTGCATTTCCTCGTTCCATTGGGGCGGGTCATTTTCCAGAGAGAGCCACTGGTTCAGCTCACTCCTGCGCTGAATACCATAGATGGGCACCACCTGCGGGTACTGGCGCAGGAAGGAGAAGGTGACCTCCGGGTGCTGAATGAGGCCGCCTGCCATGGCTTTCATGGCGATGAAGCCGATATCCAGCTCCCTGGCGCGCTGGGCCAAGCGCAGCTCCCGCTCATCGGCAATGACCGAGAAGGGATATTGCAGGGTATCGTAGAGACCGCTTTCCAGGGCTTCCTCCGCGACGCCGATGCGGTGGGCGGTGACAGAAATATGGCGGATGGCACCCTCCTTTTTCTTTTGGAGCAGCCAATCGTAGACGCCGTCCTCCTCGCCGGGGCGGTAGACCCTGGGGGCGCAGTGCAGCTGGTAGATATCGATGTAATCGGTGCGGAGCATTTTAAGGCTTTGCTCCAGGTGCTGCTGCATGACCTCCGGGGCGGCGGGGGCGGTTTTGGTGGCGATGATGATATTCCGGCGGACATCGCCCAGGGCCTGACCGAGCTTAAATTCGCTATCGGTATAGGCGTTGGCGGTATCGTAGAAATTGATACCGGCCTCATACGCGGCGCGGAGGATGGCGGTGGATTCGCTCTCCGGGATGCGCTGGATGGGCAGGGCGCCGAACGAGGTGCGGCTGACGGAAAGGCCGGTGCGGCCAAGACGGGTATATTCCATGGGGGACCTCCTTAGTGTGGATTTTATGGTGAGCGGAAGGGGGATGGCTGGGGCCGCAGGCCCGGCGGCGAAGCCGCCGAAGCGGACCTTCGGTCCGCTTGCCCGCCCTACGGGCGGGCGGCCTGCGGCCCCGATCCCGGTTTCTGCTTAGGGTTCGGGGAAGGGGTAGTAGCTTTCCGACTGGACAGTGGGGGCCAGGCTGCCGGCGCTCAGCTCTTCCAAGGCTTTTGAAAAGGGGGAAAGAGCCTCCTGCCGGAGCATGAAGCGGACCGTGACCTCCCCCTCAAAGGCGGTATCCAGCAGGACGGCACCATACTGGGGAAGGAGATTCTGCAGCTTGCCGTAAAAACCATAATCAGCGGAGAGGGTACATTCCACGGCGGGGTACATGCATAGAACCCCGGCTGCGGCGACCGCTATTTTGCAGCCTTGGGTATAGGCGCGGGCCAGGCCGCCGGTCCCCAGCAGGATCCCGCCGAAGTAGCGGGTGACGACCACGCAGACATCGGTGAGGTCTTCCCGCTGGAGGACCTCCAAAATGGGGCGGCCGGCGGTACCGCTGGGCTCGCCGTCATCCGAGAAGCGGGCAAGATTATTCTGCCGCAGGCGGTAGGCGTAGCAGTTATGGCGGGCCTCCCGGTGGCGGGCGCGCACCGATTCGATAAAGGCGGCAGCCTCCTGCTCGGTGGTGACGGGGGCAATGTAACCGATGAAGCGGCTTTTTTTCTCGATGAATTCATCCTCGGCCGGTGCAGCGATGGTGCGGTAGCTGGAGGGCATATGAGTTCTCCTTTCCGGTGGAATGGGGGCGGGGGGCTTTTCTATGAAGAAAAGTAAGTAAAAGAATTTTATTTAGGGCGAGTTTGTAGTCGCCTGGCGGCGGGGCGGGGCCTTTTACAAGGCTTGGTGAGCACGCCCACCCGGCGGGGCCTACTTTTGTATGCGCGCGTCGTCGCGGGCTGCGCTCCAAGACCCCCTTACGCTTAAGCTGCGGCTGGATACGCTCTCAAGGTGCCTGCGGCGCATTTTATTTTGGACCCAGCAGGGACCAAATTAAAAATCAACCTTATAAGCGTCATCGCGTCGGACGCAACCTTCGCTTAAGTCGGGCTGACCCTGCGCTTTGCTCCGGGCAGCCCTCCCCGCTGCGGTGCATCCTCCTTTCCCCACAAGGTCTTGCGACCTTGCGGGGGCCCCGATTATACGGGGCGTACCGACGCGTTACGGGTCTTTAGGGCGGAGCCCTAAATGACTTTTGGTTACTTTTCTTCATAGAAAAGTAGGGCCTCGGCGGCGAGCCGTACAGATTACGCCTTTGTAGAAGGCTCCGCGACGCCGAAGGCGAGATGAAACTATCTCCATAGTTTGCACCGTCAACCCCTCAGTCAGCCATACGGCTGACAGCTCCCCTTACACAGGGGAGCCTTTGGGGTGGTGCGACGCCGACAGGCGAGATGAAACTGGGCATAGTTTCTGCCGGCAATCCCTCCGGCTCATTTCATTCGCCACCTCCCTTTACACAAGGGAGGCTATGAGTTGGTGCGGTGCCACACCCCTTACACAGGGGAGCCTGCTAAAAAGATTTTCTTCCTTTTTCCAAAAGGGAAAAACGCAGGGGAGCAAAAATAAGGCGGCACCGTGCGGCACCGCCTTATACTTTTGCAGATTATTTGCCCAGATTGAAGCGCTTGTTGAAACGATCAACGCGGCCGCCGGTATCTACCAGCTTCTGCTTGCCGGTAAAGAAGGGATGGCACTTGGAGCAGATTTCTACGCGGATCTCGGGGACGGTGGAGATGGTCTCCAGCGTATTACCGCAGGCGCAGCGAATCACAGCAGGGCCATACTTGGGATGGATGCCTTTTTTCATGCGATTTCACCTCTTTCGAATTCCTGGCGCCAATGTTAGCTTGCATTGGCTGAACCGTACTGAAATAGTCTACCACAACGCCCGGCAAATTGCAAGAAAAAAGTGCAAAAAGTTTTGGCGGAAAAAATGGCAAAATTACCGGATTTACCGGGTGACATAGTGGCGGATGAACTCCATGGCGCGCTCGGAGTGACCACGAACCAGCTCCAGTGCCTTATCCAAATCGCCAGCCAACAGGGAATCTATGAACTCCACACGGTCGGTGACGGCGCCTTCCTGGCTGAAGTGAGCGCCCTTGATGAGCGAATCATTGAAATTATTCATCATGGTGTAGGCCTTGGTGTAGGTCTCCTCGATGAGGTCATTTTCGCAGAGGCGGATGAGCTCGACGGAGAGCTTGCGCTCCAGCTCCTGATAGCGGCGGTAGTCGTTCAACTCGATGGTGGAGAGCATCTCCTCCCGGATCTGCTGGAGGGCTTGACGGTGCTCTTCGGTGAGGATGGTGACGGCGTGATGGACGGCGTGCTCCTCAAAGAGGGTGCGGACCTCCTGCATGTCCTCCAGTTCCTTGGCGGTGGGGATCTTGACATAGGCGCCGCGGTTGGTGATATTGACAACCAGACCATCGCCGATGAGCTGCTTGATGGCCTCCCGGACGGGGGCGCGGCTGACATTGAAGCGCTCGGCAATGCTCTGCTCCACCAGCTTTTCGCCGGATTTCAGTTTGCAATCGATGATCTCCTGCTTGAGGATCTGATAAACTTGATCTTTGATGGAAACGACACGGATAACCTCGTTATGTTCCATGACTGTACTCCTTGCTTTCTGATAAATTCTGTCATATTGCTTCCATTATTATAACCTATTTAGGGTGTAAATGGAAGAGGGCAATACAAAAAATAGACGAAAGCAAGCAAATTGTTCCTATATTATGGAATTTCAGCCATGAACAATCTTGAGAAATGGGGAGCCGTGGTGAGAAAACACGGTTCTTTGTGAAAAGCGACAAGGACAATAGAGTGGATTTATCTCATTTAACGAAAATTGCACAGACACTTGACGGAGGGGAGGATGGTCGATATAATTAAATTGTATACAATATTCATTTTCGGTTGTCGAAATGAATTATCGTAAATAAATTTAAGGAGATATTGTTTATGGCAAAGTTACACACTATCGTACTGCACAAGGATGAGGATGTTACCTCCGCGATCCATGCTTACCTAATGGACAAGAAGTGGAAAGCCGGCGTCATCGTAAGCGCTGTTGGTTCCATCTATGATGTGACCGTGGGCAACCCCGGCAGCTATGAGATGCCCCCCAAGATGCTGCAGACCACCATTAATGAGCCCTGTGAGATCGTATCCTTCATGGGCGAGATCACCCGCAAGTGCGACGCCCCCGCCGGTCTGCCCTGCCAGGTGACCAATACCCCCAGCGATTACATCGTACATGTGCATATGACCTGCTCCCACGGCGAAAACGCCACTGTGACCGGCGGCGGCTTCCGCAAGGCGACCGTACTGCGCGCAGTAAATGTGTATGTGCTGGAAGTGGAAGACGAAAACGAGCTTTGCTGATGCAGGGAGAGAAATAATATGAGCTATACCTATGACTTTAATGTAATAGTAGACCGCAGCCGTGAGCGCAGCAAGACCTGGGACCCCCGCAATGTGAAGCCCGGCCAGCTGCCCATGAACGGCGCCGAGATGCACTTCGCCTGCCCCATCCCCGTGCTGGAGGCCGTGCGTGAGGTGAGCGAGTGCCAGGTATATGGCTACCCCTATTTTACCGATGACTTTGCCCAGGCGGCAGCCGGCTGGATGAAGCGCCGCCACGACTGGGATGTGGACTACAAGTGGGTGGAATTTGTCGGTGGCATCGTGCCCGGCATCGCCTTTGCCATACAGGCCATGACCAAGGTGGGCGACGGCATCATCATCAATACCCCCGCCTATTCCCCCTTCCGTGACTGCATCCGCGATAACGACCGCAAGCTGGTGGAAAGCGGCCTGCTGATCGACAGCGAAAAGGGCACAGTGGAATTTGACTGGGCCGACATGGAAGCGAAGTTTGCCGACCCCAACAATACCTGCTTCATCCTGTGTGACCCGCAGAACCCCACCGGCAAGAGCTGCACGCTGGAGGAGCTGAAGAAGATCGAGGAGCTTTCCAAGAAGTACAATGTATTCGTGATCGTGGACGAGGTGCACGCGGACTTTGTATTCGACGGCAAGCGGCACATCTGCTACCCCACCGTGGGCGACTTCGCCAAGGAGTTCTCCGCTGTGGTCATCAACCCCAGCAAGACCTTCAATACTGCCGGCTTCCGCACCGCTGCCATTATCATCCCCAATCAGGAGATCCATGACAAGACCAATGTGAAGATCGCGGCCGTGAAGGGTTACAGCCGGACCATCACCGGTGTAGCGGCCTTTGAGGCGGCCTACGGCGGCAAGTGCGACGATTTTGCCGACCAGGCATGTGAGTATGTGCAGACCATGCGCAACAAGATGTGCGACTACTTTGCGGAGAATATCCCCGAAATGAAGATCATCAAGCCGGAAGCCTGCTTCGTCTGCTGGTGTGACTGCCACGGACTGGGCTTTGAGGATCAGGGCGAGATGATGAAATTCCTGGCCGAGGCCGGTGTGCTGATGAGCAACGGCCTGGAATACGACAAGGAGCTGGGCCGCGGCTATGTGCGTATCGCCTATGGCTTCCCGGAGATCCAGCTGATGCCCGCCCTGGAGAAGCTGGCCGCCGCTGTGAAGGCCCGCAGAAAGTAAGGGGGTAAGGAAAATGTCTGCTGAGATCAAGCTGATCGCTACCCCGGATGCACCGGCCGCCAAGGGTCCGTACAGCCAGGGCATGGTGCATGGGGATTATGTATTCGTAGCGGGGCAGCTGCCGCTGGACCCTGCGACCGGCGAAGTGGTGCCCGGGGATTTTGGCGACCATGTGCGCCAGGCCCTGCGCAATGTGGAGGCCATCTTGAAGGCCGGCGGAAGCGATCTGGAGCATGTGGTGCGGGTGAATGTATACCTGACCGACCCCAGCCAGTTCCCGCTGCTGAATGAGGCGTATTCCGCCGTGATGAAGACCCCCTATCCGCCCCGTACCGCCCGCGCCGTAGCGCTGGGACCCTACGATGTGGAAATTGACGCCGTAGGCGTAGTAGTAAAATAAACCAAAAACCGGAGGAACCAACAATGGGTTACAAGATTTATGCCCCCAAGCCGATGTCCGATGAATCGATGGAGATGCTGCGCAAAAAGGGCTTTGAGATCATTGGTGAGTGGCAGGATTCCCGCGAGGATATGAAGAAATACATGGCCGAGGCGGATGTAGTCATTGCCCGCGTACACTTCTTTGATGACGAGCTGCTGGCGCTTGCCAAGAACCTGAAGCTGATCCAGGTGCACGGCGTAGGCTACCAGGACCATGTGGTGTGCGAGGACGCTGCCAAGCGCGGCATCTATGTAGCGTACAGCCCCTACGGCAACCACTTTACCGTGGCGGAAGGCGCCGTGGCGCTGACCCTCGCGATGACCAAGCACATCTGCGAGTATAACACCAAGGTGCGTACCCCCGAGGGCATCAAGGCCAAGATGGCTATTGAGCTTTCCGGCGCTACCGTTGGTGTGCTGGGCCTGGGCAACATTGCCCGCAGCTATGCCGAGAAGATGTTCTACGGCATGAACGCCCATATTATCGCTTACGATCCCTTTATTGATCCCGCTATCGTTCCCAGCTACATCACCATGGTGGAGACGATGGAAGAGGTATTCCGGCAGGCCGATGTGGTTTCCCTGCACATCCCCGGCGAGCGCTACAACAAGGACCTTATCAACAAGAAGCACTTTGACCTGATGAAGCCCACCGCCTATTTCCTGAATACCGCCCGCGATATTCTGGTAAACAATGACGACCTGTATGACGCCCTGAAGAGCGGCCGCATTGCCGGCGCCGCGGCGGATGTGAACTATGAGGAATTCCCCGACGGCAAGAAACTGCTGGAGCTGGATAACTTCATCAATACCCCCCACGCCATGGCCTTCTCCGACGGTTCTCTCCTCCGCTCCGGCCGCAACTGCTACCGTGAGATCTGCCAGGTAATGCTGGAGGGCAAGGAGCCCAAGTACTGGGTGAACCAGAAGGGCTTTATCCCCAAGAAGTAATTTTCTTTCTCCTTCCTTATAGTTTTTGGGCTCCCCTGGAATACCAGGGGAGCTCCTCTATTTATTGGTGCAGGCCCCGGTGGGGCCTTTCTTTTTGCCTCTCCCCTGCCCTGCGGCGGAAAGTGAGAATGGCCAAAGAGCGGCAGGAGGGGTGAAAAGCCCAAAGGGACGGCGGGCGCAGCGGCGGCGCGAACCAGTGCGCTGCTGAGATTTTGGCGAATGGGGAGCGGGCAGGCCGCAGGCCGCCCCGGCTGCGCCGGGGCCAGCGTCCCTTTAGGGACGCTGAAACCGCCCGAAGGGCGGTTTGGCCTGCGGCCGATGGGCGGGAAAAGCAGAAAATCGGAGCAAAAGGCAACCGCCCGACTCCCCTGGGTGGAGAGCCGGGCGACGCGGACACTTATGAAAGTTCAAGGAGAAGTTAAGCGGGGATGGAGCGGCCTTTGACATAGTCACGCTTGTGCAGGTAGTAGATACCCAGCACGATGACGGCCGCGGGGATCTCGATGATGAGATCCGGGATGATGAGCATGACCGCACAGACCGCGAACAGCAGCCGCCACAGGATGCCGACCCTGCGGTAGGTGTAGCCCTGCATGAGCCACGCAATGGGCAACGCCGCCAACAGGGTAAGCAGCGCGGAGAGAACACCGGTAACGCCAGTGGCAAAGCTGGAGAAATCCAGCATGATAACGCCGGGGGTAAGGCAGAAGGAATACGGAATAAGGAACGCCACAATGCCCAGACGGACGGCTTCCCAGCCAACCTTACTGGGGTTGGCATCAGCCAAGGCAGCGCCCGCGTAGGAGGCAATAGCCACCGGCGGGGTGATGCAGCTGAGCGACGCAAAGTAGAACAGGAACAGGTGCGCGCAGAGCGGCGGCAGGCCCAGCTTAAGCAAAGAGGGCGCAATGGTAGTGGCCGTAATGATATAGGCCGCGGTGGTGGGCAGGCCCATGCCGAGGATGATGGACACCAGCATGGAGAACACCAGACACAGCACTAGATTGCTGCCACCGAGGGTGAGGATGAAATTGGAGAACTTGAGCCCCAGGCCGGTGAGGGACAGCATGGCGATAACGATACCGGAGGCCGCACAGGCCGCTACGATCTGAGCGGACCCGATGGCCGCCTGGCAGAAGGCATTCTTGAGGTGCTTGAAGGAGAAACGGTCATTCTTATCAAACAGGGCACAAAGGACAACCGCCGCCATGGCATACAGGGCACAGCGCATGGGAGTAATATTGAACACAACGAGGGTGACAATGAGCACTACCACGGGGATGATGAGCTTGGCACTGCGCTTAAGCACCGGGATAAGCAGGGGGATATCCTTTTCATCCATGCCGAGCAGTTCATTTTTCAGGGCTTCCACATCCACCATGATGAACACGCTGATGTAATAAAGGAAAGCCGGAATAGCAGCTGCCACACAGACGGTGCCATAGCCGATGCCGGTCATTTCCGCCAGGATGAAGGCGGCAGCACCCATGATAGGCGGCATGATCTGGCCGCCGGTGGAAGCAACGGCTTCCACTGCGCCGGCAAAGACGGGACGATAGCCGCAGCGTTTCATCATGGGGATGGTGAAGGTGCCGGTGGAAACGACATTGGCGACCGAGCTGCCGGAGATGGTACCGAAGATAGCGGAAGCGATAATGGCGATCTTGGCGGGGCCGCCGCGTTTACGGCCGGCCAGCGCGGTAGAAAGATCGCGGAAGATGAGATCAGCGCCGCAGACATTGAGGAAGGCACCAAACAGCAGGAACAGGAATACGGTATTGGCGGAAACGCCGATGGGCATACCGAAGATACCCTGCTGGCTGAAAATGGTCTTGATGACGCGGGTAAAGCTGTAGCCCTTGTGGCCGATGAGGCCGGGGAGATATTTGCCGAAGAGGGCATACAGAATGGTGATGAGCGCGATGGCGGGCAGCGAGGGGCCGGTCAGACGGCGGCAGCCCTCCAGCACGATGACGGTGCAGATGGCGCCCATGACGATATCGGTGGGACTGGCAACAAGATCCATGCGCAGCAGGAAGGCATCGATATCCCGCAGAATGTAGATGGCGACCGCCGCGACGCCCAGGGCCAGGATAATATCAAAAATCTTGGCTGGACTGTAAAAATATCTCTTCTTGCCTTTGTAATCGTACACCAGGTAGCACATAAGCATGCCGAACATGAAGTGGATCACAAAGAACTCGGAGCTGATAAAGAAAGGATAGATCACATTGACGATCTGCACAGTGCACATGGCAAAGCACAGCGCAGAAATGATAAAGCGATAGATGCGGTCACTCTTTTTCTCCTGCTCGTTCAGGGTAGGAGCGGTAGGGGTGGTGGGGGCATTTTCGGGCATGGGTATCCTCCTTTTTTCTAAGAAAAATGCCGCCGAGCAGGGTCTCCCCGCCCAGCAGCATATATGGTTCAGTCAATAGGATCAGGCCATGGGAGCGAAGCCCTCGCCGGGAGTCTGGAGAGTGATGCCATGCTCGGTGTACCATTTTTCCGCACCGGGGTGCCACTTCACACCAACCTTCTCGGCGTTTTCGGGAACAGCCAGCTTAAGGGCGTTATTGATGACGGCGAGGTCATCGTAGTTGCTGAAGGTGGCATCCAGCAGATCATAGACGACCTGCTCGGAAACATCGGCGGAAGCGGCCATGACGGACCACTGGCACAGGGTCTTGATCTCGAAGTCTGCATTGGCCTTATAGGTGCCAGCGGGGATGACGGAATCGCTGTAGAAGGGATAGAGCTTCTTGATGGTAGCGAGTTCGTCATCGGTCATCTGGATCATGGAAACGGTCTGGGTGGCTTCCAGCTCGGTAAGGGAGGGCCAGGGAGCCGGGGACTGCACCACGATGGCATCAATGACACCATCCTGCAGCGCGGTGATGGTGGCGGACCAGGTATCATTGTGGATCATGGAGGGGGTGATGCCCATTTCCTCAAATACCACGCCAAAAACGCTATCGATGGAGGAACCCTTGGGGCCCAGGCCTACGCGTTTGCCATCCAGGTCATGCAGAGTGGTGATGCCGGAGCCTGCCAGAGTGAAGGGGCAAAGGCTGGGCATATCGCAGGTGAACATGGCCAGAGGCTTTTGATACTTGACGCCATTGGCCCAGGAAGCGGTGCCGGTGTAGGCGCCGTAGAGGATATCGGTGGCAACGATGCCGATCTCGACCTCGCCGGTCTCGATGAGGGAGACATTGGCGACGGTGCCGCCGGTCTGCTCGGCGGTCAGCTCATAGCGGCCAGCCAGAACATTGTTCATTACATTGGCCCAGCCGGAACCAGTGGTATAAACGGAGCCGCCGACGGCCCCGGTACCAACGGAGAGCTTGACGACCTGGGGAGTGGGGGTGTCATTGCCGGGATTGCTGGCGTTATCGCCGCAGCCGGTAAGCACCGCCAGCAGCATGATAACTGCCAGTGCCATGGTGATGATGCGCTTTTTCATGGTGATAGTCCTTTCCTTCTTATCTTTGTTATTTCTCGATCCGGGGACGCCCCGGAAGGATATTTAGTGTTACATCGTATAATGTATACGATTTGTCTACATTATATCAATGTGCAAAAAGTCCGTCAATCCCCTTTTGGGAATTTTGGTAAAATTGGACAAGTGCTGGGGCCCTGCTTGGTGAAAAAGACGATTATTCCAAATGTGCATAACTGCAACAGAACTCAGCCGATGGTGATAAGTCCCTTGATGCCCTGCTGGTCCCGCAGCTCGGTAAAGCACTGCTCCCATTCCGCCAGGAGATGGCGATGGGTGATGAGCGGAGAAAGATCCCCGGGGAAAGCGGCCAGCAGCGCCAGCGCGCGGTCCATGTGGGTGTAGTCGCTCATCATATTGAACTGAAGGGTGACGGCTTTACGCAGGGCGGCATCCCACGGGATGGGGACGGAGGGCTGCTTGGTGGCGCCCAGCACCGCCATGCGCCCACCGGGCCGCAGGGCCTCAATGCCGGCAGCAATGCCGGCCGGTGAACCGCTGGCTTCCACCGCCAGATCCACACCGCGGCCATGGGTGGCCCGCAGTACGGCTTCCACCGGATCGCCCCGGCCGCTGTTGATGACCAGATCCGCGCCAAGGGCGGCCGCAGCGGGCAGCCGAAGGGAGGCATCAGTCTCCGCCCCGGAAAGGAAGATGCGGGAAGCCCCGCCGCAGCGGGCAGCCACCAGCGCCAGCTGGGCCACCTGCCCCGCCCCGATGATGAGAACGCTCTCGCCGGGGGTGAGATCGGCATGGACCAGCACATCGCTGACTGAGATGGTGAAGGGCTCTGCCAGGCAGGCAAATTCATCCGGAAGATTATCCGGGACACGGTGGAGATACCAGGCCGGGACCGCTATATATTCCGCCAGGGCGCCATCCCGCTGGATACCCAGGGAACGGCGGCTGCGGCAGAACTGGGGGTAGCCCAGGCGGCAGACCTCACAGTGACCGCAGGCATACAGGTGCGGCTGGCAGATGACACGCTCTCCAACGGAGAAGCCCAGGCTCTCCCCTACCGCTTTCACTATGGTACCTACAAACTCGTGCCCCATGATGATGGGCGGGCGGCAGTCTCGCAGCTTGCCCTGCCAGATGTGCATATCCAGGCCGCAGGTAGTGCAGGCGTGAACCCGGATAAGGACATTATCCTGTTTGGTAAGGGTGGGGACGGGGCGTTCCGTCAGGCAGGCGTTGTAAGCGCCCTCGGTCTCTTTATATACTGCTTTCATTTTCGGCTCCTGCTCAGCGGTCAAATTCCAGCTCCATACGATAGAGCAGCGCGGCGGCCTCGCGGTAGGTGGTCAGCTTGCCGCGGATGAGGTCTCCGGCCATATCCCGCACCAGCTGGCGGGTCTTTTCGCAGGTGATGTACTCCGCGGGGGATTTGCCATCGATGCGGGCCAGCATAAGGATGCCCAGCAGCGGGATGCACTCGGCTTCCAGTTCCTTGGCATCGGTGAAATCAATCATGCCAAAGTAGGTATCGGTCATGCAGGTAAGCATATTGAGGATGGCGGCCGAGTACTTCCGCATATGGGCGGATTTGAGAACGATGTGATTGGTAAAGAAGGCCACATCAAAGGCGGGATTGCCGTAATGGGCGATCTCGTAATCCAAAATACAGATGGAACGGTCGGCATTGACCAGAATGTTCTTGGGGCTGTAATCGGAGTGAACAATGACCCGGCGGTCATCCCGGATCTTGGGAATCATCGCTTCAATCTCGGCCTTGTACTCAGGGTGCTTGCCGGCCAGGAACTCAAAATAGGGGGAGATGCGCAACTGGTAGAAGATATCCTGGTTGGCAAAGGCCGCGGCGGCCTCGGGGCTATTGGCGCTCTTATTGTGGACAATGGCCAGCGCCTCCATCGTCTTTTGGGCAACCTCAAAATCGAAGATGCCGGAGAGCAGATCTTCCTTCCACATCCGGCAGGAGGCCGGGGCGGCATCCCGCACCATGATGCAGTTTTCCTCATCATAGAACAGAACGGCCGGGGCGCTTTGCGGGATGCACTTATTGTAGAAATCATTGGCGATGGCTTCGATCTTCATGCGGGCGGGATCGGCATGCCAGTCTTCCTTGACGGCCAGCTTGGCGCGGCCCTGCTTGACCAGCATGGTCTTGCCCTCAGTCTCGATGAGGGCAGCAATGCAGGAGACACCGCCGCGGCAATAATTGACCTCGTAGGGGATATCGCTGTGAATGACGCCCTTTTCCAGCAGGTACTGGATAAGGACCTCCCGATTTTCAAGATCCAGCATGATATGCTCCTTTCTTTACTGGACCAGTGCCTGAGAGACCGCGACTGCGCAGGCCACACTGGCACCGACCATGGGGTTATTGCCCATACCCATCAGACCCATCATCTCCACATGGGCGGAGACGGAGGAGGAGCCGGCAAACTGAACATCGCAGTGGGTGCGGCCGATGGAATCGGTAATGCCAAAGGAGATGGGGCCGGCACCGATGTTATCGGGATGCAGGGTACGGCCTGTACCGCCGCCGGAAGCAACCGAGAAGTATTTGACGCCATGAGCAACGCACCACTTCTTATAAGAACCGGCAACCAGGTGCTGGAACCGGATAGCATTGGCGGAATTGCCGGTAATGGAAACATCCACATGCTCCAGCTTCATCACCTCAATGGCCTCTTCGACGCTGGAATTGCAGTAGACCTTGACATTGGCGCGCTCGCCGTGGGAGAAAGCCTTTTCGCCCAGGACCTTCAGCGTCTGGGCGGCATGGTCAAAGGTGGTTTCCATATAGGTAAAGCCATTAAAGCGGGCCAATGTGTAGCCGGAATCCTTGCCCAGACCATTGAGGATGACACGCAGGGGATTTTTACGGACCTTATTGGCGCTGCGGACAATGCCGATGCCGCCCTCCGCCGCCGCGAAGGATTCGTGACCGGCCAAAAGGCAGAAGCAGCGGGTATCCTCATCCAGCAGCATAGCGGCTAGGTTGCCGTGGCCGGTTCCCACCTCGCGGGTCTCCGCTACGGAGCCCGGAATGGTAAAGGCCTGTAGACCCTCGCCGATCTTCCTGGCGGCCTCGGTGGCCTCCCGGGTACCGGCGGCCAGCGCCACAGCGGTGCCAATGGTATAAGCCCAAACGGCGTTATCAAATGCGATGGGCTGAATGCCCTTTACGATGGATTCCACATCAATGCCGTGCTGCAGGCAAAGCGCCCGTGCAGCCTCCAGATCCGCGATGCCGTACTGGTGCAGGCAGGCCTCGATCTTGGGCATTCTGCGGTCCATTCCTTCAAATGTAATCATAGCGTGTGCCCTCCCTCATCATTCTTTGCGCGGATCAATATACTCGCTGGCGCCTTCGTACTGGCCGTAGGTACCAATGCAGCTTTCGTAGGCTTCCTTGGGGTCCTTGCCGGCCCGGATCAGATCCATCATCTTGCCCAAATGAACAAAGCGGTAGCCCACCGTTTCCTTCTCCTCATTCAGGGCCATATCCAGCACATAGCCCTCGGCCATCTGCAGCATACGGGGGCCTTTTTCCAGGGTGGAGAAAACCGAACCGCACTGGCTGCACAGACCCTTGCCCAGGTCCTCCAGCGAAGCGCCGATGGGCAGACCGTTTTCCGAAAAAGCGGTCTGGGTGCGGCCGTATACCATCTGCTTAAAGATCTCCCGCATGGCCACATTGATGGCATCACAGGCCAGATGGGTATTCAGGGCTTCCAGCAGCGTTTTGCCGGGCAGATGCTCCCCAGCCACCGCCGCACCATGGGTAGCGCCGGTACAGCCGGTGGTCTCCACCAGGGCCTCCTGGATAACACCGTTTTTAACATTCAGGGTAAGCTTGCAGCAGCCCTGCTGCGGGGCGCACCAGCCAATGCCATGGGAAAGACCGCTGATATCCCGGATCTCCTTGACCTGAGTCCAGTTTCCCTCCTGCGGCAGCTCGGCCGGGCCGTGGCCCTTGGGACAGGCCACTTTTTTCATGCGTTCCACTTCGTGTGTGATTTCCACGCTTGCGACACCTCGATTCGTAGTCTTTGTCTTGCTTTTATCTCACCGCCCGTGGGCGGAACCATAACGGGAATAGGCACCGCCCCAAAGGAAGCGGCGGCGAACTATTTGTATATTGTATACATTCTACACCATACGAGCGAACCTTGTCAATGTGTGGTTGGTAGAACCTGCCCGCGCGGAACTGTGCAATATCCTCAAAAATAAAGAATCAAACTGCCAAAAAGGCCCTGCCGACAGCGGAAAGCTATCGGCAGGGCCCAGAGTTAGGTGCTGTAATCCGGCGGGCGGAGTGCCGCCACTACCCCGCACAGCATGGTGCGGAAGTCGTAGACCGGCAGGCGGGTGGCCAAGTGGATATCCAGCGCCCAGGGGGGCATATTGGTGCATTCCAGCAGAATGGCCCCAATTCCGGGGTCCCGTCGGATCAGCTCCAGCGCGGCTTCGATGTGCTCCTGGCGGCACTTCTCGGCATCAAAGGAGATACGGTCCTCCCGCAGGAAGCTGGAAAATTCGGTGGTATGCTCCATACCCATTACGGTGACAGGGCAGTAGCTGGCCCCGGCGGCCGCCAGGTGGCGCGGGGTCAGGTTGGCGCTATCCGCCGTAAGGATGCCCACCCGCTTGCCGGGCGGCAGGGCGGCAGCGATCATGGGCAGCTGCAGCAGCGCCGAGGTATAGACCGGCACCCGCACCGCCGCGCTGAGCTGTCGCTGGAACAACGCCAAAAAGCCGCAGCTGGTGGTGATGGCGCAGACCCCCTCCTGCTCCAGGGCCTGGGCCGCCGCAATGAAGGGTACCAGCAGGCGCTCCTCCTGCAGGGCTTCCACCACATCATGGTAGGTGGTGCCGGGCACCATACGGTACCGTACCGCAAAGGGAAAGGTGGCGGGATTGCCGATATCCCCCGGCAAGCGGGGGAAGGAAGCCCGGTTCATCAAGATGCCGACCGGGAGACTGTTCTGCGAAAGGGCTGGGATCATGGTTTAGTTTCCTCCGTATAAAAAGCGGCGGTAATGGAGCTGCGCTAATAAAGGATCCTCCGCATCGACCTGGCCCATAAAGTAGGCCGCCGCCAGCGGCGAGATCCCCGCCGTGTAGCTGTACGCGCTGTGCATCAGGAAATAGCCGAAATTCTGGAGCTTTTCCTCATCGCCGCCAATGATGGGCAGGCCATCCACAGGCTTGCAGCGCAGGCCTGCGTAACTGCGGATGATATTGACCCCGCTTAGGGCCGGGAACTCCCGCAGCGCCTGGCGCACCGCGGTTTGCAGCGCTTCGGCCGGGACGGTAGTATCGTGGGTTCCGGCGGGCAGGTCCTCGCTGTTTAGGCCAAAAATGATATTGCCGTGGGCGGTCTGGTGGGCGCTGCTGGCAAAGGTATGCAGGATGGGTGGAAGCTTTTCGGTGACCAGGCAGCAGCCGCGGTTGGGCCGCACCGGCGCCGGGATCCCCAACTTTTCCCCGATCTCATAGCTCCACAGGCCGGCACAGCAGATGACATGCTCGGCAGTGACGCGGCCGCGGTCGGTCAGCAGCGCCGTGATGCGGCGGTCACTTATTTCAAGGTCCAGCACCTTGGTAAAGGTACATACCTCCGCACCCAGACGCTTGGCGGTCTGGATGTAAGAATCCACCAGCAGGAAGGGATTGATGTGGGCGGAGTAGGGCTCATACCGGGCGGCGATCATACCGTTGCCCCGCATGGCCGGTTCCTTTTCCCAGGCTTCCTCCGGGGCGAGGATCCGGACGACATCATAGCCCACGGCGGCGCCCATTTCTGCGGCCTTTTGGGCGGCGGCTATATCTTTTTCGGTGTAAAGCGGCTTAAGGGAGCCGGTAACGGTAAATTCAAAGGGCCGGTCCAGTTCATGCTCCAGCAGGAACAGCCGCAGGAAGGAGCGGATCGCCAGCTCCTCCATAAAAAGCGGCTGCCGGTCAAAAGGTCCGATCCAGGCGACGGTGCCGCTGCTGGTGCCGCTGCATATTTCATTCTGTTCCAGCAGCAGGACTTCCCTGCCGTGGAGGCTGAGCTGGTAGGCCAGGCTGACGCCCAGCACCCCGCCGCCGATGATAGCAAACTCGCTGTGCTGCTTCATGTGTCCTCCTCCCCGGCCAAAAGGGCCGAAAGCGGCATGGGCCGCACCGGGGGGCGGGTACTGGGGTATTCCTCCGCGGGGGGCAGGTGGCCCAGCTCCGCCATCAGAATGGCCTCCACCAGTGGGCGGCAGGTGCGCCCCTGGCATAGTCCCTTACCGGCCCGGGTCATCCGCTTGATGCCATCCACGGTGGTGGCGCCATCCCGGATGGCCTGTATGATCTCGCCTTTGGTGATCTCCTCACACCGGCAGATGATGATATCCTTATCCTTCATGGAGCACCTCCTTTCCACTTGTGGGGAGAAATCCCCGGACGGTATCCAGCAGGGCCAGCGGCACCCGCAGCGTCACCACAGCCGTTTGGTGAAAAACCGGCGGGCACAGCACCCGGTGGATGGTCCCCTCCCCCACTGGCCGGCCGCGGCGGTCGGTAAGGATGACCGACTGCCCCACAATGGGCAGGGGAGTAAATTCATATGGGAGAGAAAGCAAACCTTCGCTCCCGGAATAGGTATCATCGATGACAAAGATGGCCTGGCCCGGGCAGCAGGGGATGCACAGCCCGCAGCCGGTGCATTTTCCCCGGTTCAGGCAGGGCAGGCTGCTCAGGCCCTCCGCCATGGTGACGGCCCCCTGTGGGCAGGCGGTGCAGCAGGGGTTGCAGGGGATCTCCTCGGTGCATTCGATAACGGCATGGGGGCCGCGCTTCAGCTGTTCTGCCACTGGACATACCTCCTCTCCAGTTCCGCTTTGGCGGTGCCGCGGGCTTCCCCATGGGGGCCGGTTCGCAGCTGGGCCGCACGCCGGCGGATCTCCTCCATCTGCCGCCCGGCTTCTGCTTCCTCCAGCAGGCCCAGCGCCGCGGCAATGGCCGTCCCGGCCAGTCGGCCTTCTTCCATGGCCGTGCTGGCCTCCTCTATCCCGGCCACATCTCCGGCCACATAGATATCCGGATTGGTGGTACACAGGGTGCCGCTGTGCAGCGGCAGATAGCCGCCCATCGGCGGCAGGTGGGTCAGCCCCACATTGGCCATGCGCAGAAGTTCTATCGAGGGGGTAAGTCCCACCGCCAAGCAGACGGTATCAGCCTCAATGGTTCGCTCGGTACCGGGAATAGGCCGATACCGCTCATCCACCCGGCCAATGGTCACTTCCTCCACCGAATCCCTGCCGCGGGCCTCCAGTACGGTATGCCCGGTAAGGATAGGCACCCCGGCCCGCATCAGTTTGTTGGCATGGACGGCATAGCCGCTGATCTGGGACTTGGCCTCCACCACAGCAGCCAGGTGTGCCCCAGCCTGCAGCAGCTGGAAACCCACCACCAAGCCTACATTGCCGCTGCCCACCATGATGATTCTGCGGCCAGGCAGCACCCGGTTCAGGTTCACCATGGTCTGGGCGGCGCCCGCACCCATCACCCCGGGGAGGTCCCAGCCGGGGAAGGCCAGGGCCTTTTCGGTAGCGCCGGTAGCGATCAAAATCTTTTCCGCCCGGATGATACGGCTGTACCCGGCATGGGTAACACCCAGTCGCCCTCCGGGAAAGATGCCGTAAACAGTGTGGGAAAGGCAGATCTCCACCCCGGCTGCTTCGCATTCCGCCAGCAGCTGGCAGCCCAGCTCCACCCCGCGTACCCCGGCCCCGTGGTGCCCGGAGCCGAAAAACTTGTGAATCTGCTTAAAGAGCTGACCGCCGGGGCGGTCGTTTTCATCATAAGCGGTGACCCGCGCGCCGCAGCGGGCCAGCACCGCCGCAGCGGAAAGCCCGGCAGGCCCGGCCCCTACTATGGCCACCTGGGGGTTCTCACGCATGGGGATCACCCCACTTTCCCAGGCCATGCTGTGTTTCTACCCGCATGCCCTCCTCCACCCGGGTGATGCAAGTACGCACCCCCGGCACGCCGTTCACCGTCATGGCGCAGTCAGTGCAGCGGCCAATGGCGCAAAAGATGCCCCGTGGATGGTCCTCGCGGGCGGTGTGACGGAACACCCGCACCCCGGCCTCCGTCAGCACCGCCGCGATGGGCTCGCCTTCGATGGCGGAAAGCGGTTTTCCGTCAAAGTATATCGTCACCTGCCTGCCCTGCGGCTGCTCCCCCAGGATGGGGTGCTGCCGGATGCGCAGTCCGGTATCCTTCGGTTCTGTTTTCATTGGGTTTCCTCCTGTTTTTCGGTATGGCAAAAAGGATGAGCCGAGGTCTCTACCTCCTCATACGGCTCACCAGCGTCTTTTTGATGACACGCCGGAAACAGAACGGTCCAATGACGGAATTTTTCATAAAATCGTAGTTGCTCCTAAATTAAATACTGTATACTGTCAACATAAATATAGGGGATTTTGGTGATTTCGTCAATAAAATTTGGCCAAATTGGCGTCTTCTTAGTGATTTATGTATATTGTATACAATATTGCGGAATGAATATTGGTGCGATTGTTCATAGACTTTTCCTACAAAAAAGTGTTAATGTAAAAAAGGAGAGTTTGCCGACAGTCGACAAAAAGACATTGATCGGCCCTCTTCGACAGTATAAAGAATCGCAGATAAAAACGGAAAGGACAAAAGACCATGAAGAAACTCAAAGTTTTCCTCAGCCTGCTGCTGACCTGCGCACTGGTTTTTGCCTGTGTTGGCTGCGGCGAAAGCAACAACGATCCCAATGCCCCCAAGCTGCAAACCTTTAGTGCCGGCTGCTCCGCTTCCGGCGGCGCCTTCAATGTAGTAGGCACCGGCTGGTGCACCGTTATGAATTCCGTATTCAATGGCAAGTATTCCATTACTGCCGAAACCACCGGCGGCGCTACCGCCAATACTGCCCTTATCGAGACCGGCGAGTGCCAGTTCGGCGTGGGCGGCGCTTCCTCCACTCTGGAAGCCTATGAAGGCGTAGCCGAATGGACCGGCGGCCAGAAGATGGTCAAGTCCCGCGTTATCGCACCCATGTATGAGATGTCCCTCACCGCGTTCGCTCTCTCCAGCAGCGGCATCGAGACCTGGAGCGACCTGGAAGGCAAGACCGTCGGTTTGGGCTCCAAGGGCTCCGGCATCGATCCCGTTCTGCGCAAGCTGCTGGATGCCATGGGCATCAATGTAACCGTACACAATGACGCCTGGGGCACCACCGTAGAGGCCTTGAAGGACGGCACCATTGATGCCGTTATCACCCAGGCTGCCGGCGCATGGCCCTCCCTGGCGGAAACCGAAGCCACCCACGAGGTCAACATCCTGCCCATGACAGAAGAGCAGGTCAAGATCGTATGCGAGATGACCCCCTACTATGTTCAGAGCTATATCCCCGCCGGCACCTATAAGGCCAATGCCGATAAGGATATCCTCTCCTGTTCCATGTGGGCCTTCTTCATTGCAAGCGAGGATGTGGATGATGAGGTCGTTTACGAGCTGACCAAAGCCACCTGGGAGCACTATGACGACATGGTCACCGTTTATGCCGGTCTTGCCGGCGGCCTCAAGCTGGAGAACATCCCCAATATGCCCTTCCTGTTCCACGATGGCGCCATCAAGTACTATCAGGAGCAGGGCATCCAGATGGCAGAGGTAGCCCCCGGCTTCTCCCCCTCCTGATGTCTGCCCCACGCATTTGAACCGACTGAACCAATAAACCCGCAGGCGGCCGGCCGCAGCGCCGGCCGCCTGTCCCCTTTTCCACAAAGCCTGACCCCTGCTCCAATAAAACCCGACCGATTTTTTGTGATGGGAGTTAACCTATGAGTGACAAAGTAACTACGGGGGGCGTTTCTCCCCGCGCTGATAAGATCTTCAAGATCATCATTACCGTACTTGCGCTGGTCATGTGCTTTATCCAGATCGGTAAGTATATCAGCATCGGCGGCAAGCCGATCGTCAATATGTATTATCTGCGCATTTATGCGCTGCACTATATGTTCGGCATGCTGTTCGCCTTCTTGATGTACGACTGGAAGGGAAAAGCATCCGGCTGGACCGGGCTCAAGAAGAAATGGCCGGATCTCATTCTCTCCGCCGCTGCCATTGCTGTGGCGGTCTATGTCATGATCGACCCCTCCAGTTTCCAGACCCGTCTTTCCATCACCGCCAATCAGAATGACATCATCTTTGGCGCCCTGGCCACCGTGGTCACCATCGCCGCAGCGTACAAGCTCTCCGGCAAAGCGCTGCCCATTATGGCGGTCATCTTTATCGGCTATGCCTTCCTGGGCAAGTACATCCCCGGCGGCTTTGGCCACAGGGGATATTCCCTGCAGCGTGTCATCGTCAATATCTTCGGCGATCAGGGCATCTGGGGCTCCGCCCTGGCTACCTCCTGCAATATCATCTTCCTGTTCATCCTGTTCGGCGCCTTTTTGGAAGTCAGCGGCGCCAATGAAATCTTCCGGGATCTTTCCATCTCGCTGGCGGGCGCCAAGCGCGGCGGCCCGGCCAAGATCGCCGTTATCTCCAGTGCCATCATGGGCACCATTTCCGGCAGCGCCATCGCCAATGTAGTCACCACCGGCGCCTTCACCATCCCGCTGATGAAAAAGCAGAAGTACCGCGATGAATTTGCCGGCGCGGTGGAAGCCGTTTCCTCCACCGGCGGCCAGCTTATGCCCCCTGTTATGGGCGCCGCGGCCTTCCTGATGGCCGAAGCCACCGCCATCCCCTACGGCACCATCTGCCTGGCGGCGCTGGTCCCGGCCCTGATGTACTATATCTGCATCTTCAGCACCGTGGATGTGGAATCGCTCAAGGCCAACCTGACCGGCATGGATCTCAAGGATATCCCCAAGCTGCTGCCGGTGCTGAAAAAGAGTGCCAAACTGCTGCTGCCCATTGCCGTGCTCATCCTTTCGCTGTGCGTGTTCGGCTTTTCCACCTCCCGCTCGGCGCTGTATTCCATGGCCGTGCTCATCATCTGCTGCTGTTTTGATAAGGACGACCGCTTCTCCCTGAAAAAGCTGGTGAATGCCCTGCGCTCCGGCGCCATCGGCTCCACCACCGTTATCACTGCCACCGCCATCTGCGGCATCATCATCAGCATGCTTACCATGACCGGCCTTGGCGTCAAGTTCTCCTCCCTGCTCATCTCCCTCGGCTCCAGCAGCCTGCTCATCTCCCTGCTGCTGGCCATGCTGGTGTGCATCGTGCTGGGCATGGGCCTGCCCACCGCCGCCGCTTACATCATTGCTTCCTCCACCATTGCCACCGCCCTCATCAAGCTGGGCGTTCCGGTTCTGGGGGCGCACATGTTCCTGTTCTATTTCTCCTCCATTGCCTGCATCACCCCGCCGGTGGCGCTGGCCTCCTATGCCGCAGCCGGCATCTGCAAGGCCCCTCCCATGAAGGTAAGCATGGAGGCCGTCAAGATCGGTATTGTGGCTTTCCTGGTGCCCTATGCCTTCATCTACAATCCTTCCATCCTCACCTACGATTTCAGCAGCCCCTATATGATCCTGGATACCATCGTCACCTTCGTCTGCTGCGTAGTGGATGCCCTGCCCATCTCCTATGTGGTACAGGGGTACCATTACCGGCCCATCCGCCTGTATGAGCGTGCCCTGTTCCTAGTCATTGCCATCGGTCTCATCTGGCCCGGCGTGATGGTCCCGCTCATCTCGTTGGCAGTGTTCCTGCTGTTCTGGCTGCCCGCCCGTGCCAAGTACTACAAGGAAAATCCCAAGCTGCCCACTCCTGCAGCCAACTGACCTATCATCTCTCTATCTCTCCTAATATAGCAAAAACCCGGTGGCCGGCAGCAATGCCGGCCATCGGGCTTTCCTTATAGAGAGAGGGTCTCATTCCCGGTCGTGGATATCGCTGACGATGCGGTAATACACATTGCCGGTAATGCGGTAGATAATGGCATACAGCACCCCGAACGCCGCAAAGCTGATGACAGTGGCGAGAGCAAAAAGCCCCACATTGTTCAGGTTAAAGAGCAGCAGCAGGCGGCGGATCATGGGGAAGGCAAAGGCCAGGTGCAGTCCGGCCATCACCAGCGGCAGATAAAAGACCGTAAGCAGCTGGCTGTTGATGCTCCGCCTGATCTCGGTCTTGGTCATCCCCACCTTCTGCATAATGCCAAAGCGGGATTGATCCTCGTACCCCTCCGAGATCTGCTTATAGTAGATAATAAGTACAGCGGCAAAGAGGAACTCCACGCTGAGGATAATACCCAGGCAGAACAGCCCGCCGTAGGTGCCAAAGAAGTCCGCCTCATTCATGGTGCGGCACTCAATGGTACGGGTGCGGATGCCATGGGCTTCGGTATAGTCATCATGCATCCCGATGTTGGCATCGTACAGGCTGTTGCTGATCTCCGCCTGCTTTTCAGCGGGCAGCCCCGTATCAAAGCCGTAGTTCCACCGGCACGCGGGATACTGCCCCAGCGCCGCCAGGCCATGCTCGGCTTCGGTCAGGTCCGGAACGACCAGCACCAGTGTGGGGGCAATATCCATGGCGATGCTGCCGCATTTCCATGGGAGCGCCTGCCCCACGATGTCATAATGCAGCCCGTAGCCGAGATCCAGCTCGCTGTGGGAATAGCCGGTGCCCCGGGAATCATAGACCAGCGCCTCGCCCGGCTGCAGCGCCACGGTTTCGCCGGTCCGGGCATTGTAGTCCTCCTGCGGGATAAAAGAAATTGCAGATTTCCCCCTTGGGCGTATAGAAACCGCCGCTTTCGTCCGCACGGGCAAAATCACCGCGGCTGCCCTCCAGATAGCCGCTGATGGCCAGCGCGCGCCATTCCGAAACATTCTGCGGCGTGCAGCTTTGCTCCGCCAGAATGGTATCGATCTCACCGCGAAGCTCGCTGACATTCTGCGGGGCAAGGTCCTCCACGCTCTCAAAGCGGTATTCCACCATCAGCTCCCAGGGGTAGCGGGCCATCAAGGAACCTTCCGTCCCGAAATACAGGCTGGTGGTGGAGGAGATCATCACCAGCACCATGGTAGCCAGGATGCACACCGAAGCCAGTCCCGCGCCGTTGCGCTTCATGCGGTAAGCCATGGAGGAGACTGAAACAAAATGCCGGGGATTATAGTAGTAGGCGGTGTTCTTCTGCAATTGGCGGCACAGCAGCACGCTGCCGCTTATCATAATGAGATAAGTGGCCAGAATGACCAGTACCACCGCCACAAAGAACAGTGCCAGCGCCATCAGCGGCTCCTTAATGGTGACCGCCATGTAGTAGGCCACTCCCAGCAGGATAAAGCCCAGCAAGCCCAAAAACCAATTGGCGCGCGGGGGCTTTTCGCCGGCGGCTTCGCTTTGCAGCAGCTGGATAGCCGAGGATCGTCCCACCGCGACCGCCGCCCGCAGCAAAAGCAGCAGGTGAATGACCCCAAAAATGAGCAGTGTGGCCATAATAGCCGGAGCGCTGATGGAAAAGACATAGCTGATGCTGCCGTGCATGAGGTTCATCAGGCCCAGCTCCGCCAGCTTGGAAAAAGCAATGCCGCACAGCAGCCCTGCCGCCGTGGTGCCGATGGCCACAAAAATCGTTTCCCATATCTCGATGCGCACCAGGTGGCGGCGCCCCATGCCCAGGATGTTATAAAGGCCGAATTCCTTTTTGCGGCGGCGCAGCAGGAAGGAATGGGTATAAAAGAGGAAAATGCAGGCGAAGATGGCCACCACCCAGCCACCCAGCGCCAGAATGGTGGAAGCGGTCGTCCCGCCGCGCATGCCGTCCAGCATTTCATTGTGCTGCAAAAAGATGATGATATAGTACATCATCGCCATACCGGTACAGGTAAGCAGATAGGGGATATACAGGCGCTTGTTTTTCCGGATACCGGCCAGCGCCAGCCGGGGATACAGCCCGAATTTCATTGCTCCATCCCTCCCGTCGCCAGCAGGGTCAGGGTACCGCTTATCTCCTGGTAGAACTGTTCCTCGCTGCGGCCGCCGCGGTACAGCTGGTGGAATACCTCACCGTCCTTGATGAACAGCACCCGCCCGGCGGTACTGGCCGCCCGTACCGAGTGGGTGACCATCACGATGGTCTGCCCGCCGCGGTTCAGCTCCCCGAAGAGCCGCAGCAGCTCATCGCTGGAGCGGGAATCCAGGGCGCCGGTCGGCTCATCCGCTAAAAGCAGACTGGGCCGGGTGATGATGGCGCGGGCCACCGCCGCCCGCTGCTTCTGCCCGCCGGAGACCTCATAGGGATACTTTTTCAGCAGCTCGGCGATCCCCAGCCGCCGGGCAACGGGCATCAGCCTTTCGTTGATCTCCCGGTAGCCCTTGCCCGCCAGCACCAGCGGCAGCGCTATGTTGTCCTCCAGTGAGAAGGTATCCAGCAGGTTAAACTCCTGGAACACAAATCCCAGATTATCCCGCCGGAAGGCGGCGGCATCGGCATCGCCCACCTTGGAAAGCTCCCGACCGTCCAGCACCACGCTGCCGGCGGTGGGCTTATCCAGTGCCGCCAGGATATTCAGCAGCGTGGTCTTGCCGCTGCCGCTTTCTCCCATCACGGCCACATATTCGCCCTGCTCCACACTAAAACTGACATTGCGCAGCGCCTCCACCTGGTTCCCGCCAAAGCGGGTGGTGTAGACCTTGCGCAGACCCTTTACTTCCAAGATACTCATAAACTAAGCAGCCTCCTTGCATTGGTGCCCAGTCCCATCGATGAATGGGACCGGGCCTTACTGCTGCTATTGTAACAGGGGCGGGGCCTGCCTCGCCATCGATATGGCTTACATTTCCCGCCCCAAATCTTACATTTTTGTAAGGCTTTCGGCACCCCACGCTTTCCTCGGCCAGCTCCCTGCAGAGGGCAGGCTTCGGCCCGCAGGGCAACCCGCCCCTCCGGGGCGGGTTTGGGCGGCTTCGCCGCCCTACGGCCGCCTGCGGCGGCCGGCCCTGCGGGCCGCTCTCCCCTTCCCGGGGCTTGTCCCTCTCATTCCACCCGCAGGGGGTACTGCGTAAAATCCAGCAGCAGGGTGGTCCCCACGCCGGAGGTGCTTTTCACCGTCAGCCCTACCCCCAGGTTGCGGCAGATGCGGCTGCACAGGTACAGCCCCAGCCCGCTGGCCCGCTTGTCCGCCCGGCCGTTCTGCCCGGTATACCCCTTTTCAAAAATTCGCGGCAGGTCCTCCGGCGCAATGCCGATGCCGGTATCCCGGATCGCCAGAACCCGCTCCCCGGCCAGTTCCACCGTGATACTCCCCTCCCGGGTGTATTTCAGGGCATTGGAAAGCAGCTGCTCCAGCACAAAGCACAGCCACTTTTCATCGGTAAGCACAGTAAGCCCCGTAGGGGTATAGTCCAGCCGCAGCCGCCGGTCTATAAATTCCGCCGAGAAACGGCGCAGCGCCTGCCGCAGCACCTCATCCAGCGCGACCTCCCGGAACACATAGTCCCCGGGAGCGTCCTCCAGCCGCAGGAAGGCCATCACCATCTCCACATACTGCTCGGTGCGGGAAAGATCACTCAATAGCCGCCGGAAAAGGGCGGTATCCTCCCCCTGCAGCGCCAACCGCATCGAAGCGATCGGGGTCTTGATCTGGTGCGCCCAGGTGGTGTAGTACTCGATGGCATCCCGGTAGCGGTTGTCGGCCGCGCTTTGCAATTCAGTGCACAGCTGCCGCAGGTGCAGCAGCTGCGCCCGGTAATCCTCCTCTGCCAGGCTTTCCGGCAGGGGCAGCTCCCGCAGCAGCTCCGCGGTCAGATCCCCACAGCCGGTCAGTGCCCGGTGCCGCTTTAGGGTCCGGCGGTAATCCCACACGGCAAAGCCCAGTCCCACCAGCAGACACAGTCCCACCGGGTACAGCACCGCCCGCAGCGGCAGCCGGTACAGCGCAAAGCTTGCCGCAAATATCACGCAGCAGACCGCTGCCGCCAGCAGCATCCGCCGCCGGTACCGCAGGTAATCCCAAAATCGCATCAAATGACCCCCCTCCTCCCCGCACGGGGCAACAGTTTCTGCTGCCATTGTACGGGAGCGGCAGGGGATTTGTCAAGGGAGGGCTTGGTGCAGGACCAGGTTGGGACCGCAGGCCGCCCCGGCTTCGCCGGGGCCAGCGGGCGGAGCCCGCTGAAACCGCCCTCCGGGCGGTTTGGCCTGCGGCCCCTCCCCCCGCGCCAACCTTCCCTATGCCAACAACCCCTGCCGCCCCACCCCCCGTCAGCCTACCGGTAAAGGAAAGTAGTATCGGCCGCCAGGGAGTGATGCTGCCGTTCCTCCAGCCCCACCACCGTGCAGGGAGTCTCGGCGCCGGTGCGCAGCACCTTCAGCGGCACCCGGTACTTCCGGGCCAGAAAAACGCTGCGGGGGTGCAGCACCTTGGCGCCGCCCTCCGCCATTTCCAGCATCTCATCATAGGGGATGCGCTCATACCGGCGGCTTTCGGGGAATTCCCGCGGGTCACGGTCGTACACACCATCCACATCGGTACAGATGCGACACCCACAGGCATCAAAGGCCGCGGCCAGCGCCACCGCGGTGGTATCGCTGCCGCCCCGCCCCAGTGTGGTGATGTCGCCCTCACGGTCCACCCCCTGGAACCCCGCCACAATCACGATCTTCCCGGCCTCCAGCTCCCGCAGGATGCGGCGCCGGTGCAGCGCCGTGATCTCCGCGGCAGCATGGTTGCCGTCGGTATGGATGCCGGCCTGCCAGCCGGTAAGGGAAACAGCGGGAAGCCCCATTTCCTGCAGGGTCATGGCCATCAGCGCAGCGGATGCCTGCTCCCCGGTGGCCAATAGTTGGTCAGCCTCCCGGCAGGCAGGGTGTGCGGTCAGCTCCGCCGTACTTTGCAGCAGGCGGTCGGTGGTCTTTCCCTGCGCAGAAACCACCGCGATAATATGGAAGCCGGCCGCCGCGGCCTCCGCCAGCTGCCCGGCGGCACAGCGCAGTCCGGCAGCATCAGCGACCGAAGAGCCGCCGAATTTATAGACAAGGAGATACATAGGGTCGCCCCTTTCCGGGTCATAGTGAATCCAAAGGCTGAGCCTCTGCTTTCCACCCTATGCGTGGGGGCTTTTCCCTGTCCCTGCCCCACCGCAGCCGAGCCTCTGCTTCTTCTCCCACCAGTGCTCGCCGCACCTTCCGGGCGCCCCGCCCCGCGGCGTTCCGCCGTGGAAACCGAGGGGCCGCTCCGCGGCCCCTCGGTCTGGCCGCCTCCGGCGGCCAGCGGGGCGCCCGGGGCCAGCTCTCTGCACCACCCCATCCAAAAAGGAAAGGGCCTACCCCTCCCCCCGCAGGTAGCCGCCCTGCCGCAGATGCAGCAGCAGCGTCGTCCCCAGCGGGGCCAGCAGCAGCCCCCAGAACCCAAAAATCTTCAGTCCGGCATACATCGCCGTCAGGGTCGCCAGCGGGTGCAGCCCGATCCGCCCGCCCACGATCCGCGGCTCCAGCCACATCCGCACCACCGTCACCACCGCGTAAAGCAGCAGCAGTCCCGCCCCCAGCGCCGTCTGCCGGCTGATGAGCAGATGGTACGCCCCCCACGGGATCAAAAACAGCCCGCTGCCGATAAACGGCAGAATATCCAAAAGCGCAATGGCAAAGGCAATGGCCGCAAAATACGGCACCCGCAGCAGCCACAGTCCCAGTGTGATCTCCCCAAAGGTGATGAACATAATACACAGGTAGGCAAACAGCACCTTCTGCACCGCCCCTAATAGGTACCGCTTGGATTCCACCATAGGCCGCAGCCACCGCCCCGGCAGCGACCGCACAATAAATCCCGTGATCCCGGCATAATCCTGCAAAAAGAAGATGGTGGAAAGCACCGTAAAGGTCAGGGTGAATAAAATCGACGGCAGCGAGGAGGCAATGCCCCCCAGCCAGCCCACCACCCGCCGGGAAAGAGAGGTCACCGCGTTTTGCAGCACCTCCTCCAGGGAGGTCCCCCATCCGCCGCCGGCCCGCCCCTGCTGGAGCGTCTGCCACTTTTCCCGCAGCTCCTCCGCCAGCGGCAGCAGCGTCTCCCGGTAAAAGGCCGGGATCTGCGGCAGCAGGGCGCTTCCCTGCCGCACCACCACTCCCCCGATCCCCCACAGCAGCAGACCCAGCAGGGTCAGCGCCGCCACCGCCACCAGCACGGCACAGGGCCGGTACCGCCAGCCCAGCCGCCGGCACAGCCCGGCCGCGGCCGGGTGCAGGGCTGCCGCCATTATAGCGCCCAGTACCAGCGGCAAAAAACAGGGCAGCGCGTACCGCAGCCCCAGGTAACACAGCCCCAGCACCACGCCCCAAAAGGCCACCCCCTGCAAAAACGCCCGTTTTCCCGCCGGCATACCGCTCCCCCCTACCGTTCCTGTTCTCTATGGTACAGTGTACCCGCCGCACGGGCGGGATAGTCCTTCCCCCTCGGAAAATTTGCGCGAGCACAGGGGCGGGGGCGGTCCCTGCCCCTCACACCCAGTCCCCTCGTAGGGAAAGCCGTGGCCCGCAGGGCGCCCCGGCTGCGCCGGGGCTAAGGGGCGGGGCGACGCCCCGCCCCCAAAACCGTCCTCCGGACGGTTTGCCCTGCGGGCCCCGCCAGCCTTCCCTCTCCGCCAGCCCTCCCAGCCAAAAAAACGCCCCCGCGCGGGCAGCACCCACGCAGGGACAAAAAATCTTATTTCACTCAACTCACCGGGTGGAGAGAATATCCACCTGGGTCACACCGGGCAGAGAAAGCAGGTTCTGCCGCAGCGTTTCAATAGCCATCGGCAGGGGCAGCCGCGCCGAAACCGAAACCGCCGCCACCCCATCCACCGGGATGTTCTGGTTCACGGTCAGAATATTCCCCTGCTGCTCCGAAAGGCTGTTCAGCAGCCCGGAAAGCACACCGGGCCGGTCCTCCAGCCGGGCGGAAAGGGTAATGACCTTGTCGTCCAGCGCCTCATTGTGCACAAAAACGCAGTCCTTGTACTTATACAGCGCGCTGCGGCTGATCCCGGCCGCCTTGGCGGCCTCCGAAAGGCTGCGCACCTGGCCCACCGCCAGCATCCGCTTCGCCTCCACCACCCGCAGAAAAACCTCCGGCAGTACGGAACTATCCACCAGTAAAAGCCGGGAACCCTCCCGGTGGGACGGCTGCTGCAAATTGACCATGCGTTTTCCTCCTTGCACACAGTTGTATTTCTTCTACGGACATTCTACCACGCCGCCGCCGGGATTGCAAGCCAAAATCCGGGTTTCTGCAGGGCGCCGGCCGCCCGCAGGGCAAGCCGTCCTCCGGACGGTTTTGGGGGCTCCGCCCCCCAGCCCCGTCTGCGCCGGGGCGCCCTGCGGGCGGCCGGCGCCTTTTCGGGCCTCTGCCCCGCCTTTACAGCTCCTTGGCCGTAACCTGCCAGTACTTGCGGTCCAGGTTCCGGAATTGGATCGCCTCCGCCACATGGTCCGGGCCGATCTGCTCGCTCCCCGCCAGGTCGGCAATGGTGCGGGCCACCCGCAGCAGCCGGTCATAGCTCCGCCCGGAAAGCCCCATCCGTTCGTAGGCCGCCGCCAACAGCCGGTCGGCCTCCGGGGTCAGCACGCAGTATTTTTTCAGCAGCGCCGGAGTCAGCCGGGCATTGCAGGTCACCCCGGTGCCGGCATACCGCCGCCGCTGGATCTGCCGGGCCGCCTCCACCCGCCTTCTCACCTCCGCCGAGGACTCCGCCGGCCGGGCGTCCGCCATCCGGTCGTACTCCACCGGGGGCACCTCCACCTGCAAATCCATCCGGTCCAGCAGCGGGCCGCTTATCTTGTTCAGGTACAGGCTCACCTTGGTCTGGGAACAGGTGCACGCCCGGGTGGGATGCCCAAAATAGCCGCAGGGACAGGGGTTCATGGCCCCCACCAGCATAAAGCTGCTGGGGTAGGTCGCCCTGCCGCCTGCCCGGCTGATGGTAATGACCCCATCCTCCAGCGGCTGCCGCAGCGATTCCATCGCCGGGCGGGTAAATTGCGGCAGCTCATCCATAAACAGCACGCCGTTGTGCGCCAGTGAGATCTCTCCCGGCCGGGGCGTGCTGCCGCCGCCGGTCAACCCCGCCATCGAGATGGAATGGTGCGGCGATCGGAACACCCGGTTTTTCAGCAGCGGCACCCCGCTGGGCAGAAAACCCGCCGCCGAATGGATCTTGGTGGTCTCCACCGCCTCCTCAAAGCTCATCTCCGGCAGAATAGAGGGCAGGCGCTTGGCCAGCATGCTTTTGCCGGTGCCGGGCGGCCCGATCAGCAGCACATTGTGCCCGCCCGCCGCAGCGATCTCCAGGGCCCGCTTGGCATTCTCCTGCCCCTTCACCTCGCTAAAATCCGGCATCGGCGGCTGGGGCAGCTCCCGGTACGGCACCGATCGCGCCGTAGGCAGCGGGTTTCCTCCGCTCAGCGCCTCCACCAGCTCCCGCGCAGTGCGCACGGGGTAGACCTCTATCCCCTGCACCACACTGCCCTCCGCGGCGTTATCATAGGGGATGTATATACGGGAATAACCCTGCCGCGCCGCCTCCGAGACCATCGAAAGCACACCGTTGACGGGACGCAGCCGCCCATCCAGCGAGATCTCCCCCACAAAGGCGCTGCCCGCCAACGGCAGGTCCACCCCGCAGCCCGCCGCCAGGATCCCCAGCAATATGGGCAAGTCATACAGCGGGCCGCTCTTTTTGGTATCGGCCGGGGCCAGGTTCACCACCAGCACCCCCGCGGGGAAGGTATACCCCAAATTGCCGATGGCGCTGTGCACCCGCTCCCGGCTCTCCTTTACAGCGGTATCCGGCAGCCCCACAATATCAAACCGCGGCAGCCCGCGGCGGCAGTCCACCTCCACCGTCACCGGGTAGCTCTCTATCCCGCTTAGCCCCATGGATTGCACCGAACAGAACATGGCACACGCTCCTTTTTCCCATATTTCTGGTTTCGTTTTCAGTGTAGCACATCCCCTCGCAAATTGCAAACATTTGTTTGTATCCGGTGGCATTTTTGTTGGATTCTGTAGAAAGCCGAGGGAGTGGCCGCCTGCCGGCGGAATTCCTCGACCAATCGCAGTCCCGCACCCGCGCACCGCGACCCCCTTTACACCAAATTTCATCTTGCCTTCGGCGGCGCGGAGCCTTTTGCAAAGACATAGTAAGCACCGCTCGCCGCGGAGGCGTTCCTTTTGTGCGTACAAAAGGAACCAAAATACGGTCAAGGGGGACAGCTTCCCCCTTGACGAACCCCTTTCTGTCGCTTGCAGTGCTGGATACGAACGATGCTGAAGCATCGTCCGTACTGCGCACAGATACGCTCCCAAGGTAGCCGCGGGCGCATCTGCCCCCACCGCCTTGCGGTGCCCGAAAAAATCTTCGCGCTGCCCGCTTGCTCGATTTTTTCGACCGCTGCGGGTGCTCCGCCTCGCTTCATCCGCCACTGGCGGCGCTCGGCTCCGCACCCCCTACCCCTCCCCCGTAGCGGGGGAGGGGCCGTCTGGGCAAATAGCTGCTTATTCAAATTTCGGTCTCGGCAGCGTGACTTCCTGCGGTGCACTCCTTGGCCAATCGGCAGCCCGCACCCCAACCGCCGCGACCCCCTCTCCCTCCAAAATCGCGCAACAAATCCCAGTGTTACTTCCCCAATAAAACCCACTATTTATGCTAATACCACCCATCAATCCCCAATTCTGTAAACTTTCCATTAAAAAAAGTGAAATATTAACCTTTCACATGCAAAAAAGGCTCGATTTTGCCGTATTAGTGAAAGGACTTTTTTCACCGGCGAAAATTCCTTTCCTGTCGGTTCTCTCCCCGACCAAATAAATCGAGAGCCTTTCGGCCCCACCGGTCAAACAGGGGCGCCGGTTAATTTTTTCTTCAGCAGACCTCATCGGGCAATTTGGGGGTCTGCCCCAGCGGGAACCTGCCTCCCACCGCACCTTGAAAATTGAATAAAAAACCTTTGCGCCTCTCCTTTTCCCCCGCAAAATGTGGTATACTGAAAGCAGAGTCCCCACTGTGGGGCGGGAAAGGAGAACCTCCCTTATGTCAACCGGTATCTTTGATATCATCGGCCCCAATATGATCGGGCCTTCCAGCTCCCACACGGCCGGGGCGCTGCGCATCGCTTATCTTGCGGGCCGGCTCATCCACGGGGGCGCCAAAAAGGTGGAATTTACGCTGTATGGTTCCTTTGCGCACACCTACCGCGGCCACGGCACCGACCGCGCGCTGCTGGCCGGGGTGATGGGCCTGGCCCCCGATGACCTGCGCATCCGGGATTCTTTCCGGCTGGCGGAGGAGCGGGGCCTGCAGTATCAATTCCACATAGATAAAACGACCGAGGTGGCACACCCCAATACCGTCGGCATTACTCTCGCGGGGGCGGATGGCCATTCCGTGCATGTTACCGGGGTTTCCATTGGGGGCGGCAGCGTGCGGCTGCGGGAGCTGGATGGGGTGGAGATTGACCTTTCCGGCGAGTACGATACCATCGTGGTGAAGCAGTACGATAAGCCCGGCGTGGTGGCCTTTATCACCAGGACACTGAGCGAAAGCGGCGTGAATATCGCCTTTATGCGGCTGTACCGCGAAAACCGGGGAAAAATCGCCTATACCATCGTGGAGGCGGACCAGCCCATTCACCGGGAAACGGTGCGCACCATTTTTGAGCACCCGGATATTGTGGCGGCCCGGCGCATCACCCCAAGAGAGGAGGCCGACCGATGAAGACCAATACTACAACAGCGGCTAAACTGCTGGAGGTTTCCCGGCAGCTGGGGCTGAGCCTGCCCGAAGTGATGCTGCGGCGGGAACGGGAGCTGAACGAGACCCCGCCGGAGGTGGTCTATGAAAAGCTGCGGGTGGCCTACGGCATCATGCGGCAGGCGGTGGAAGAAAGCCTGAGAGAGCCCCACAAAACAATGGGCGGGCTCATTGGCGGGGAGGCCAGGAAGCTGGCCGAATACCGGGCAGCGGGCAAAAATTTGTGCGGGGAGACCGTTTCTCGGGCCATCTGCTATGCCATGGGAGTGCTGGAGGTCAGCGCTTCGATGGGGCTGATTGTGGCGGCGCCGACGGCCGGGGCCTCCGGGGTTTTGCCGGGGGTGCTCATTGCCCTGCAGGAGCAGTACGGCCTGACTGAGCGGCAAATGCTGGACGCTTTACTGGTGGCTTCGGCCATCGGTGTGGTGGTGGCGGAAAATTCCGGCATCAGCGGGGCGGCGGGCGGCTGCCAGGCCGAGGTGGGAACCGCCAGCGCCATGGCTGCGGCTTCCTCCGTTTATCTGATGGGGGGCAGCCCGGAGCAGTGCTTCGCGGCGGCGGGACTGGCCATCCAGAATATGCTGGGGCTGGTATGCGATCCCATTGCCGGGCTGGTGGAGGCCCCCTGCCAGGCCCGAAACGCGGCCGGGGCTTCCAATGCCTTGGTTTCCGCCGAGCTGGTGCTGGCCGGGGTGCCGGAGGTCATTCCCTTTGATGAGGTGGTGGAGGCGGCCCGTCAGGTGGGCCATGCCCTGCCGGAAAGTCTGCGGGAGACGGCCCTGGGCGGCATTGCCGCCACCCCGACTGCCTGCCGGCTGGCGGAGCAGACCGGCTGCGGCAGCTGCCGCGGGTGCGGCTGAATATATCCCTTCGTTTAACAAGAGCGTACACGCTTTTCGACGGTGAAAAGTCCTTTGGAAGTTTTGCGTGGCAGAAATGTTGTCCGAGGAAGTGCGGCATTTATGTCCGCAAAAACCGCATATGCTCTTGTAGAGTGTTAGGTACCTTCGTTTAACAAGGACACACACGCTTTTCGGCAGCGAAAATCGGCGCTGACTGCGTCATCTCGTCGTCGCGGACTGCGCTTCATGTCGGGGCGCTATTCCTACGGAATAGGCACCCCTCCAACGCTTCGTCGCTCCGCCTCTCCCCACGAGGTCTTACGACCTTGCGGGGACCCCGCAGCAGCATACGCCAGTATGCCGGCGTCCTCTTCCTTGTCATCATCCGGTTTTCTCTCGCCGAAAAGTCCTGCGGAGTTTTTGCGCGGGAGAAATGGCGCCAGAGGAAGCGCGGAGCGGCAGGCAGGCTGGCGCCTGTCAACGCGACGCGCAATGTCGGGCGGTATTTATGCCCGCAAAAACCGTATGTGCTCTTGTTAAGCGAAGGTATTTTCACTTGATTAAAAAACAGCTCGCGGGAAGGTTTTGTGCCCTTTATGATGAGAGCAAAAGGAAGCCGGGCGCGCCCGCAGCGGGGAGGGCTGCCCGGCGCAAGGCGCAGGGTCAGCCCGACTGAAGCGGAGGGCGCGCCCGGCGTGGGAGCGCGGGCGGCTTTGCCGGCAGAGATCCTGCATGGACTCCCCCCATAGGAGAAGTCCGTGCTGATTTGCCCATGGCCAGAAAACAATTCGTAAACGGTTTGTAAATTCTGCGCTGCTTTTCTTGCAGTTTTTCTGTCATTCCGCTATGATAGAGTACAGCAGAAATGAACGGGAAAGGAGAGCCGGAAAGGTATGCGGGATTGGTTTCGCCGTTTGATGATGGGACGATACGGGGTGGATCAGCTGACCTGGGTACTGCTGGCGCTCTCTTTGGTCATCTCGCTATGCGGCAGCATTTTTCAGATCAAGGGGCTCAGCATCCTGTGCTGGGCGGTGCTGGTGGTGTGCTATCTGCGCATCTTCTCCCGCAACATTTACGCCCGGCAGCAGGAGAACCAAAAGCTGCTGCAATTCTGGTGGAAGCTGAAGAATAAGCGCGCAAACCGGCCCAGCCGGGAGGAACGCAGAAAGTACAAGGTATTCACCTGCCCCACCTGCAAGCAGAAGCTGCGGGTGCCGCGCGGCAAGGGGAAGATCAGTATTTCCTGTCCCAAATGCGGGACGAGCTTTATCAAAAAGACATAACGAAAGGGCCTTCCGCGGAGGGCTCTTTTTTTGATGGGTGGGATGAAAAGGCCCCCGGCGGGATCGGAGGGATCGGGCCGGGGGCCTTATGTTACTGCATTATTTTACGCGTTGGGGTCAGTCCTCGTGCTTTTTGGTGAGCTTTTTAGCGCCGAGGCAGAGAGCGCCTACGACAGCCAGGCCGATCGCGATGTAGCCGACGGGGCCGGAAACCGCGCCGGTGGAGGGGTTGCCCTCCGCGGGCTTGCTATCGCCCGGCTGGGTGGGGGTGATGATAGTGATGGTGGAGGATTTGGTGTAACCACAGCCGGTGCACTTGTCGGAATCGGGGAGGAACTCGTGGGCGGCTTCGTTCTGCTTGTTACCACACTTTGTGCACTCTTCCCAGTGAGAGGTGGCATTGTACCTTAGGGGCTGGCCAAAGATGCAGACCTCATGCGTCAACTCTCTTTCGCAGACAGTGCAGGTCTGGTGATGGTGGCCATCGCCGACATTTACCCAAGCGGAGGGGGTGTGGACAGCCTTATCCAGTTGCTCGTTGCAGCCTTCGCGGGCACACACTTTCCAGTGTTCATTCTCATCTGTGGTGACCCAAGGACCGTTATGATCGTGGCCGAGGGCGGCTTTCGTCACGGCGGCAAGAGTTGTCTCGGTGGTGGCGGTGTCATCGGAGAACAGCTTATCACAGCTGCACTTCCAGTAGGCAGCATTGCCGGGTGCGGTGCAGGTGGGGGCCTTAGCCGCTACGGAAGTAAGATGACTGGTATGGACATGGCCAAGGGCGGGGGTGAGGACTTTGCCGCATTCGGTGCACTTGATGGGGTCATCTTCAGTTGCAGCAGTACGGTCGGGGATATGGCTCGCCGCATCTTTTATTGCGGTACAGCCAGTACGATTGCACTTGTGCCAGTGCTGGTCATCACCGATCGTCCAGACAGTAGTATCCCAATCGTGGCCAAGAGGGCTACCATCGGTGACGGTGCAGCCGGTACGCTTGCAGGTCTTAGGAGCGGTACAGGTTGCATCAGCCCAATCATGGCCGAGGGCGCTGCCTTCTGTCTTACCGCAAATAGAACAGGTTTTGGCAGTGGTGCAGTTTGCGGCGGTCCAGTCGTGCTCTGCATAGCCACCTTTTTCGCTATTGGCAGTACCTGCTGTCAAGGTGCAGCCTTCGGCCGTACACTCATGCCAGTGGTGGGTACCATCGCTGGTCCACTCGGTAGCCCACTGGTGAACATGGGGGGTGGTGATGGTGAGGGTGCACGGATTTATAGTAAGATCTACAAGGCCATCATCAACATCAGTCACAGACAGGTCATCATCATTTTTGATTCCAACACTCATATCTCCCGCATCTGCGGCTTCCTTAACTTTATAAGTAATTGTTACAATCTCAAAATCTCCTGAAAGCTGTCCGTCATAACAGCCAAAGGTTCCTGTGCGGTTTGTATATACTGCATTTTCGGGAAGTCCAGATGCCAGCGTATGAGATACATATTCAAAACTATCCGGGACATCCACATTAAATCCAATTGCCGCAATATTCTTTGTTGTATTGCTGGACATTGATATTTTAATTACGACATTTTCTCCTTGCTGTACACTTGTAGTTGTTGTCTCTACCTTTAGTACAGCTGTTTCATTTGCAAAAGCAGTGCTTGCAATCATAAAACATATCAGTGCTATTGCAAGTGCTATGGAAACAATTTTCTTCATCTGTTCAATCCTCCAAAATTACAGAGTTGTTATTTGCTTAGTCGTGAACCTAAACAGGCGATTGACATCTGCTATATTTACTTTTTTATCAAGATTGACATCCGCGGCAAAATACTGTTCATCACTAAGCGTAATTTCCTTTTTTGATGTGTACCTGAATAAACGGTTGACATCTGCTATGTTGATTTTCCCATCCCCATTTACATCGCCTTTGACTACGAGGATGGCTTCGGTGATGCCATCGGGGAGAGTGAAGGCGTAGCCGCTGCCACTAGCAACCGCTGGAGCCGCCACATATTTGCCGCCGGAAAGGTAGCCGACCTTGCAGGGCTTATCGTAAGTCACTGTGACCACCTGCCCACTGACGGTATAGGTACCGGACAGTGCGCTGGAGCTGGGGGTAACGCTCAACGGGGGCTCCTCCTGGATGGTGACGGTGGCGGATGTGGCGTTGAAGGGGACCTCCTGCAGGCTGGCGTTCATGATGTCCAAGCCCGTTATGCCAATTGTGGTGACGGTATCCATGGGGGCATTCTCCAGCACACGAAAGGTTAACCGGAGGATGCAGCAATCGGAGCCTGTCCAGTTCTCACCCCGAGCCCAAACTGCATTTTCACGATCTACTTTCTCCCCTGTTTCGTCCTGTTTTGCTTTGATGCCTACTTCCCAGTCTGTCAGTGATTGCCCATTCGCATCGGTAAGCTGGAGGAGTGTCTCATCATACTGGAAAGCGAACCTTATGCCGGCGATACCGGGGTTATTGTGGATCACCAGCTCTACGGTGAATTCCCCGCCCGGCTGGACGGACGATGCGGAGGAGCGCAGCTCCAAGGTGGGGGTGCCCTCCGCCAGGGAGGGGACACTCACGGCAAGGCACAGGATCATGGCCGCCATGAGGATGCTCCATATTTTTTTCATAGCCAATCTCCTTTCTGCTTTGCCGCGCTTTTATCGGACTGTGTCATCCTTCTATCTTCTCTTCCACATACTGCTGCATCAGCAGAATCAGATCGGCCAGCTTTACCTCACCGTCTTCATTCATATCGGCATTGAGCTGGTTGATCTTGACCGAGAAGCCGGCCAGGTATTTTTTGAGATACAGGATATCCAGCAAGCTGCCGGTCTTGCCGTCATCATTTACATCGCCAAGGACGCGGGTAACGACCTGGACCCCGCCGGAGGTGACGCTGAAGGATACCTTATTCTCGCTGACATTGAGGGCCTCCTGCACCGCAAGGGTGATCTCCGCAAGGCCATCCTCGGCGTTTTCCAGCACCTTGAACCGGAGGTTTAAGAGTGTGCCGTCTTCGATATAATCCGCTGCGCCGACAAAGACCGCTTTTCCGTTTTCCTTGTTGATATAAAGATTGAATCCCTCCGGGGCCATTTCACATTCGAGCAGCTCCAGGCGGGTTTTATCGTAGCTGATGTGGAAGCCGAGCGCCGCAATGCTGCGGATATCGTGCAGGCTGAGCGTCACGGCGAATTCTTCCTGCGGCTTCACATTCTGTCCGGGGACCTCGATCTTCAGCCGCGGGGTTTCCGCCGCCAGGACCGGCACGCACAGCAGCAGCGCCGCCAAGGCCAGAAGGTATTTTATTTTTCTCATGGGTTGCCTCCGCTGATTCCAATAAAATGGATCATGTCCGCATGCGGACATGAAAATCTCCCCGGGGAGATTTGGGATTGGGTAATCCTGTACTTTAGTTTAATTCCACCATCAGATTTTCCTTATTGCAACCATTAATGTAAAATAAGGGTACAAAAACCGGGGGGGTTCCGGCATGGTCTTTGGGGAGATGCGGAAATACCGGGGCAGAGAGTGCTCCGCTCCGGTATGGTTACTGATTATTCGTGGTTTTTGCGCCGGGCGCCCAGGAAGCAGATACCTGCCGCTGCCAGTACCGCCATACCGCAGGCCATCAACGGCTATTGTCGCAGCCTTGGTAAGGGTGCTGCCCTCGATGACCTTCGTTTGGTTTTTCCAGCTTTCGTCCATCAAGCGTTCGGAGGTGTAAGCGTAGTTGCCGTTCCCCTGCACTTTGAACCTGACGACATAGGTGCCCACATCCGTTGGAGAGCCTGCATAAGCCCAGCTGTACTCGTTCTTCGGGTAGAAAAAGCACTTCACATCGTAACCGCCCATGCCGATGATGCTATCGTTGACCGTGGGTGCGGCCTGCTTGATGCTGTACTTTTGTCAGCCCATATCGGCGGCAAGAGCCTGATCGATGAGCTTTTGCAGCGTCTCCGCCTGCTTCTTTTCCGTGATGGCACCTACGATGGGCTCGCCCACGATATTGCCGTTGCGGTCAACCACATAGGTGGTGGGGTAGGCAAAGATGTTGGTAGTGAACTTTCCCGCCTCGCCGTCGGAAGCAAAATACACATTCTGGTAGGTCACGCCCTTCTTGGCCAGTACATCTTTTGCTTCGGAAATTGCCGCTTCATCGCCATCCAATGTGAAGGTGTTGACACCGATGAGGGCGCCGCCCTTCTTCGCAAGCTCCTTGTTCAGTGCGTCCAGCTCGGAAAGCTCGCCCACGCAGGGCTTGCAGGTGGTGAACCAGAAATTCACCACGGTAACGGCGTTGGCGGAGAACAGCTCGTCGCTCTTCACCGGATTCCCATCCAAGTCTTTGCCCTCAAAGGCGGGGAAGGGGTTGCTGTTCTGCTCGATGGGCTTGCCGTTTTCCGCAGGGACGCTGACGGTGCCGTCCGGGGTCTCGGGCATCAGCTCGGGGAATTTTTCCTCTAGCTTGGTCAGCTGATCCTCCAGATCGCGGATCTTCTCGCCGCCCTCACGCAGCACCTTCAGCTCCTCCTCGGTGAACTGATCCTTGGCGTCCTCGATGGTATCCAGCAGGAACTGGCCGTAGTTTTTGCCGTCCTCGATCATGATCATATCCTTATTGGCGGCCATAAATACCTTTTCCCACAGGGCGGAGTTTTCACCGAGGATGGCGTTTTCCTGCGCCAGAAGGCTATCGAACAGGGCAGAGGCCTCCTCAAGGGTCTTGGGCTCGTCGGTCATGGTGTTGCTGCCGGGGATATCGGTCTTTTTGTCGTTTTCCTTTGCGCCGCAGGCGGCCATGGCAAGGACCATCATAACGGCCAGCAGCAGGGTGATGAGTTTTTTAACGTTCATTTTTGTTTCCTCCTGAAAAATCATTGGGTATTGTTCTGCGGTGCAGGCACCGCTTTTTCGGTTTTTTCGGTGTCCTTCCCCTCCCCGAAGCCATAACGGAAACGAATGGCATCGGTGGGGCAGGCCCGGATGCACATCCCGCAGCGGATGCACTCGGTGTGGTTGGGGGATTTGGTCACGTCTACATCCATTTTGCAGGCGCGGGCGCATTTCCCGCAGGAAACGCACTTGTTTTGATCCACCTTCATCTGGAACAGCGAGACCTTATTGAGCAGGGCGTAAAAAGCGCCCAAGGGGCAGAGCCATTTGCAGAAGGGGCGGTAGAAGACAACGCTTAAAACCACCACCGCCAGCAGAATGGAGAACTTCCAGGTAAACAGGCTGCCCAGCGCCGACCGAATGCCGGCATTGACAGCGGAAAGGGGAATGGCGCCCTCCAGCACGCCCTGCGGGCAGAGATATTTGCAGAAGAAGGGGTCGCCCATGCCTACATCGTTCACCAGGAACGCCGGCAGCAGGAAAACCATCACCAGCAGTACGGCGTACTTGAGATAGGTCAGTGGCTTAAGCTTCTTTGTGGAGAGCTTCTTCGTCGGGATCTTATGCAGCAGCTCCTGAAACCAGCCGAAGGGACACAGAAAACCACAGATAAAGCGTCCCAGCAGGACTCCCAGCAAAATGAGAAAGCCTGTGATATAATAGGAGAAGCTGAACTTGGAAGACCCCACCACCGCCTGGAACGCCCCGATGGGGCAGGCTCCGGAGGCCGCTGGACAGGAGTAGCAGTTCAGCCCCGGCACGCAGACGGTTTTGCCGCTGCCCTGATAAATGGAGCCCTTGAGGAAATTCGGCAGATGAAGATTGGTGAGAAGGGCGGCGCCCGCCTGGATCCAGCCCCGGAAGCGGGACAGGAGGTGGGAGACCCCGGTATGTTTTTTATCCAATGCCGACACACTCCAAACATAATTTAATCGCCTTACTGAATACCGTTGCGGCCTCGCCCCGCCAAGCGCCGAAGCACAGCATGGCAGCGCCCGCAACGAGCAGCACGACCTGCGCCGCGGCTTTTTTTGCATGAGTCATTTTCATCATCCTTTCCGAATTACTGTGCCCATCATAGCACGGGGAGGTTAAAATTCCTGTTAAGAAAGAAAATTTAACGCAAACCTTATCTATTTTTGCTATAATGAAAGCAACATAAAAACGGAGAAATAAAAAGGAGGGCTCTCATGCACCTTTTAGTAATTGAAGATGAACGCGCCCTGTGTGAGACCATCGTCCGTAGCCTGCGGCGGCTGGCCTACAGCGTGGACTACTGCTATGATGGGGAAAAGGCGCTGGCGCTTTTGGGCGTGGAGCGCTACGATCTGGTGCTGCTGGATCTGAATCTGCCGAAAAAGGACGGCATGACGGTGCTGCGCACCCTGCGGCAGACCGACCGTGAGACGAGGGTACTGATCCTCTCCGCCCGCGGCGAGGTGGAGGACAAGGTGGAGGGGCTGGACGCGGGGGCCAACGACTATCTGGCAAAGCCTTTTCATCTTGCCGAGCTGGAGGCCCGCATCCGCAGCCTGACATTACGGCAGTTCACCCAGCAGGATGTGCTGCTAAGCTGCGGAGCTTTAACCTTTGACACCCGCTCCCGCACCGCCGCTGTCAACGGGCAGCTGCTGACGCTCACCCGCAAGGAAACGGGGATACTCGAATACCTAATGGTGCATCAGGGGCGGCCCGTGAGTCAGGAGGAGCTGATGGAGCATGTTTGGGACAACAGCGTGGACAGCTTCAGCAATTCCATTCGCGTCCATATCTCCGCCCTGCGTAAGAAGCTGCGGGCCGTGCTGGGCTATGACCCCATCCGCAACCGCATCGGCGAGGGCTATCTGATGGGAGGCGAGGAAGTATGAAGCGTCTTTCCCTGCAGTGGCGCATCACGCTGATGTCCGTCCTGCTCATCGGCGTCACCTGCGTGGCCATGAATCTGCTGCTGTGCTCCTCCGGTGTGTACTATATGGACACCATTGCGGACAGCTTACAAGGCGGCACGGTGATCCTGAATGATGGCGGAGCGGCGAGCTTTGACCCGCAGCTCATAGCGCCCAACGAGGAGTTGACCATCGTCGTCGATGGGGTGCAGGGGCGCTTCCGCACCACCAACTGGTACATCACGGCGGCGGTAACGCTGCTCAGCGGCATCCTCGCCTATTTTGTCAGCGGACGCGCTCTCAAGCCCCTGCGCAGCTTTGCCTCGCAGGTGGAGCAGGTGCAGCTGAACAATCTTGCCGATATGAGGATCGATGAAGACGCTATTTCGGAGTTCCGGCAGCTGAGCCGCTCGTTCAACCAGATGCTGGAGCGGCTGAACAACGCCTTTGCCGCCCAGCGGCAGTTCACCGGCAACGCCGCCCACGAGCTGCGCACGCCGCTGGCGCTGATGCAGGCGCAGCTGGAGCTATTTTCCGCGGAGCATCCAGACATGCTACCGGAGACGGCGAAATTCCTCACGCTTTTGCGGGAGCAGACGGAGAGGCTGACGCAGATGACCAAGACGCTGCTGGAGATGAGCAATTTGCAGCAGGTGGCGCGGAACGAGCAGATTCAGCTTATCCCAATGATTGAGGAAATCTTCACAGACCTTGCGCCGCTGGCGGAGAAGCGAAGCATCACGCTGGAAGCGGAGGGCGACGGCTCCCTGACTGGTAGCGACACGCTGATCTACCGTCTGCTCTTTAACCTGACGGAGAACGCCGTCAAATACAACCGCCCCGGCGGCTCGGTGTGGGTCTGCGTCACACAGGAGCCGGAAAAGCTCCGGATCCGTGTCTCCGACACCGGCTGCGGCATCCCGGAGGAGTATCAGCAGAGCATCTTCCAGCCATTCTTCCGGGTGGACAAGTCCCGCAGCCGGGAGTACGGCGGTGTGGGGCTGGGGCTCTCGCTGGTGTGGGAGATCGCCGCTCTCCACGGCGGCTCCGTTTGGGTGGAAAAAAGCTCGGACAAGGGCACCACCATTGCGGTGGAGCTGCCGGCAGGGACAGAAAGCGATCCCGCCGGCGCGGATATCCCATAGCGGCCCTTGGCGGTTTCATGATGATCGTTTTTCAACCTCCACAATGTTATCGCAGCAACTCTCAATCAGCTCCCTGTCGTGGGTGATCACGAGAATGGTTCTGCCATGCTGCGCTTCGCTTTTCAACCTTTCTGCGATCAGGCGCATATTCTGCCCGTCAAGGCCGCTGGTGGGCTCATCGAGAATCAGTATCCTGCGGCCGGAAAAGATGGCGCAGGCAATGGCAAGGCGCTGCTTCTGCCCGCCGGACAGTGCGGACGGGTGCGCATCCCTGTACTCGTAAAGCCCAAGCTCTTTCAGCAAATGTCTGGCACGGTCTTTGTTTTCTTCTGTCAATTCGGTATTCAGCAGCAGCTCCTCCGCCACGCTTGCCGTGAAGAACTGCGTTGACATGTCGTTGCCGCAGTAATAGATCTCCCTGCGCCGAGCTGCCGCTCTTGCTTTTTTCCCGTCTATCAGGATATGTCCCCTTGTCTGCTTCGCCAGCCCGCAGAGGATCTGCGCAAGGGTGGTTTTCCCCGCGCCGTTTTGTCCCGTTATGGCGGTCACGCCGCCCTTTGGAACGGACAGCGAAATATCCTCAAAAATAACTTCTTTGCGTATTCTTTTCGAGAGCCCTGCTGTCTTCAAGACGGCAGGGCTTTCGTCCAATACGGAGGGCGCGGGAAGGATCTTTTCCTCGTGCGGAGAGCGCAGACCCATGCCTAAGATGTCTGCTTCCGGCAGAAGGAGCAAATCCTTCGGTGTATACTCGGCCGCTATTCTGCCGTCCCGCAGATACAAAAAGCGGTCTGCGATCCCCATCAGCCAGTCGATCCGGTGCTCCGCGAGGAGCAGGGTAAAGCCTTGTTCCTTGAGCTGCCGAAGGGTCTGCGCAAGCTGCCTCGTCCCGGCGGCATCGAGGTTGGCCGTCGGCTCATCACACACAAAGACCTTTGGCTTCATGGCATATACGGACGCAATGGCCGCCCGCTGCTTTTCTCCGCTTGAGAGGATGTCAACTGCCCTGTCTTTCAAATGGGACAGCTTCAATGCCTCTATGGCGGCGTCCGTCCGCGCCCGTATCTCCTGAGTGGATAAGCCGTAATTCTCGCAGGGAAAGGCCACCTCTCCGGCAAGCTCAGAGGAAAAGAACTGGCTTTTGGGATCCTGAAAAACGCTTCCCACCAAACGCCCGATCTCCCATGTGGAAAGGCTGAATGTGTCCTTGCCGTCTATCTTCACGCTCCCGCTGAAAACTCCGGGATAGTAGGACGGCGCAAGCCCGTTGACAAGCCTTGTCACGGTGGTCTTGCCGCAGCCGGAGAGCCCCGTCAGCACGACGCATTCGCCGCCTTTTACCGAAAGGGAAATGTCCTGTACGCCTCTGTCCGAGTTTTCGTATTGAAAGGAAGCGCGTGTAAGCTCGATCATGCCATGCTCCTTTCCAAAACCAAATAGGAAGCCGTGACCAGCGCACATACGGCTGCCGCGATATAATCCCGCGTCCCGGCCCTTTTCTCATAATAGCTGCCGCGCACGCCCGGACGCTCCGCGCCTCTTGCGACGGCGGAAACGGAAAGCTGATCGGCAAGCTGCAATACCCGAAGAAGAAACGGAACCAGCACATACTCCATGCT
>ERZ856578.801-NODE-801-length-64003-cov-20.887166_pt1 | contig 64003 bp, 50 predicted proteins | sample MGYA00514384_ERZ856578 | MGnify/ENA primary metagenome ERZ856578 (study PRJEB29103, sample SAMN06111958) | human gut metagenome | biome: human gut; feature: ankylosing spondylitis patient; material: healthy_person | host: Homo sapiens | place: China:Hangzhou... | reverse complement strand
AGGGTACACCTGTTCCCATCCCGAACACAGAAGTTAAGCTCATTTGCGCCGACAATACTTTGCGGGTGACTGCACGGGAAGATAGGTAACGCCAACATAAGAACCTGCCATTTGGCAGGTTCTTTTCATATTCTACCCGTTTATATCAAACTGGATCGGAAGCGCTGCGGCGCAGAAGGAGGAAGCATGGAATATCGTACCTTACCCCATGGTGGCGAGCGGATCGGCGTCATCGGCATGGGCTCGTCCGTCATCGGCGCGCGGCCGGAAAGCGAGATCATCGGGACTGTCCGCGCTGCGGTCGAGCTGGGCGTGAATTGTTTTGACATGGCAGGCGGCCATGCAGCGATCTTCGGCGCCTATGGCAAGGCCCTGCAGGATCTGCGAGACCGCGTCTACCTGCAGGTTCACTTCGGCGCGGACTATACAAGCGGCGAATACGGCTGGACGACCGACCTTGAGGGCGTGAAGCGCTCCGTCGACTGGCAGCTTCGGAATCTGAAGACGGACTACATCGATTTCGGCTTTATCCACTGCATCGATGAGGCCAGCGACCTGGTTACTTACGAGAAAAACGGCGTGCTGGACTATCTGCTCGAGATGAAGCGCAGCGGTGTCGTGCATCATCTGGGCCTTTCCTCGCACACTCCGGCGCTGGTCGAGGAAATGCTGGACCGGAAGTTCATTGATGTCGTCATGTTCAGTGTGAATCCCATCTACGATTATGGCAAAGGTGACTATGGCATCGGCGGCAGCGAGGAACGCAATGCGATGTACGCTCACTGCCAGCGTGACGGCGTCGGTATCACGGTCATGAAGCCGTTCTGCGGCGGGCAGCTGCTCGATGCCGCCCGGTCTCCGTTCGGCAAGGCGCTGACGAAGGCGCAGTGCATCCAGTATGCGCTCGATAAGCCGGGCGTACTGACGGTCCTGCCCGGCTATGGCAGCGAGCAGGAATTGCGCGAGGTGCTGGACTTCTTTGATACCTCCGCCGAGGAGCGTGACTATTCCTGCATCAGCGCGTTCACGCCGGAGGATTCCAAGGGCAAGTGCGTCTACTGCAAGCACTGCCAGCCCTGCCCGGTCGGGCTGGATATCGGCCTTATCAATAAGTATTACGATCTGGCGCGCCTCGGCGACGGCCTCGCGAAGGAGCACTATCTGACGCTTGAGCACCGCGCAGAGGACTGCGTCGGCTGCGGGCACTGCGACAGCCGCTGCCCCTTCCACGTTGCGCAGAGCGCACGCATGCAGGAAATTCAGGCCTATTTCGGCGCATAAGGAGGATATTTTGATGAAAGAGCTTCATGTCCTGATGCTCAACGGCAGCCCGCGTGCGAACGGCAACACTTCCATCGCTCTGCGGGAAATGGAGAAAATTTTTACGGAGAGCGGCGTTGCGGTCGAGACTGTGCAGGTCGGCAATCAGGCCGTGCGCGGCTGCGTGGCCTGCAACGGCTGCGCCAAGCTCGGCAAATGCGTGTTTGACGACGTGGTGAATGAGCTGGCCCCGAAATTTGAGCAGGCGGACGGCCTTGTCGTGGCAAGCCCTGTCTACTATGCCTCGGCCAATGCGACGCTCGTCGCCTGCCTCGACCGGCTGTTTTACAGCACGTCGTTTGACAAGACGATGAAGGTCGGCGCCAGCGTGGTCTGTGCCCGGCGCGGCGGCTGCTCGGCGACGTTCGATGAGCTGAATAAATATTTCACGATCTCCGGCATGCCGGTGGCCTCCAGCCAGTACTGGAACAGCGTCCACGGCCGCGCGGCAGGGGAGGCAGAGCAGGACGGCGAGGGCCTGCAGACCATGCGCGTTCTGGCCCGCAACATGACCTTCCTGATGCGCTGCATCGCGCTCGGCCGCGAGCAGTTTGGCCTTCCGGAGAAGGAAGCCCGCATTGCGACGCATTTCATCCGATAAATCCGGAATAACATGGGGCGGTTTCGTTCGGAAACTGCCCCGTTTTTTGCAGGAAGGGCTTGACAGATCGGGCGGAAAATGGTAACCTGCGCATAGAATGCAAATCCAGATTGAAATTTGATGCAGAAAGGCGGAACCTCCATGAACCCGAAGGAAAAAATCCTCCGCACGGAGCTTGTCTCGGCGGGCGCTGCTCTGCTTTGCTGTCTGCTGCTCTGTATCGCCTGTTTCCTGCTCGCGGGCCTGCCATCCGCCAGCCTGATCCTGCTTGCAGCCGCTCTGCCGCTTTCCCTCGTGATCCTGCCCTGTGCGCTGACCTGGTACAGCGGCCGCTTCTGCTGGGCTGCTCCGATCTTCCTGACGTTGGGCTTTATCCTGATCCCCAGCTATTTTCTCCGCGGCTATTTTCTGGAGATCGGTTTGGCCGGTCTGGCGTCCGGCCTGTTTGCGGCTGCCGTGCAGGGGTTCCATCTTGCGGCACGGCGGGAGATGCCATGCACGGCGTGGGCGGCCTATGGCGGTCTAACCGTCCTGTACCTGTTTGTCAGTTTGCTCGATCTGCTGCATGACGCGCTGTTCACAGGCGGCCCGATGGCGGGCATCTGGATCGCAGCGACGGTGTGCTGCCTCGGCATCACGCTGCTCGTGTTCCGCGCCGGACGACGTGTGACGTTCTACCCGGCGGCATGGATGGTCGTGCTGTTTGCGCTGCAGTTCGGCATGACCTACTGGACGCTGCCGTTCGACCTCGGCCGGGCCGCGCTGCATTTTGCGGTCGTACTCGTTCCGCAGCTGCTCCTGACGCTTGTTCTGCTGCTGCGCAGGCCGCGTGCGGTGCTGGCATCCGAATGAGATTTCCCTTGTAATTTCCCGAATTCTCTATTATAATAGGACCAAATTTTGAGCTGCGCTGCGGCGCGGCATCGGAAGTGGAGTTGAGAAGATGCGCCATATTTCCTGCTGAACGTTGGGCTGACAAGACAAAGCGGCGAAGCGGCCGCTTGGCTTTGCTATGCCCTGATGCAGGAATATGCGGGTCCCTCAACTGCGCGTGACCGGTTTGCCCTCTGGCGACGGATGCACAATGGCTGCGGGATGCTTTCCTGCGGCCATTTTTACGTCATGGAGGGCACACAATGTCACTGATCCACGTCAAAAATCTGACGTTTACCTATGATGGAAGCTACGAGCCTGTTTTTGAGAATGCCAGCTTCCAGATCGACACCGGCTGGAGACTCGGCCTTATCGGACGCAACGGGCGCGGAAAAACAACGCTGCTTCGCCTGCTGTGCGGGACATATCCCTATCAGGGAGCGATCTCCGCGAGCACGCCGGTTTCCTATTTCCCTTATTTGATCCGTCGTCCGGAGGCACCGGCCATCGACGCCGTCTCGGAAATGGAGCCGGATTATGAGCTCTGGCGGCTGCAGTGCGAGATGGAAAAGCTGCGGCTCGACGAGTCGATCCTGCTCCGGTCCTATGCCACGCTCAGCGGAGGCGAGCAGACAAAGCTGCAGCTTGCGGTCCTGTTTTCGTCGGAGCAGCACTATTTGCTGATCGACGAGCCGACAAACCATCTTGATCTGCCGGGGCGCGAGCTAGTAAGCCGTTATCTCAGCCGGAAGCGCGGATTTCTTCTCGTTTCTCACGACCGGGCATTTCTGGACGGATGCGTCGACCACATCCTCTCGATCAACCGGGCGGATATTCAGGTCTGCAGGGGGAATTTTTCCACATGGATGGAGAACCGGGAGCGGCAGGACGCCTTTGAGCAGCGGAAAAACGAGAAGCTCCTGCGGGAGATCGCCCGCCTGCAGGATACGGCGCGCGAAAAAACCCAGTGGGCGGGAAGGGCGGAGGCACGAAAGATCGGCAGCGCGCCTGCGGACCGGCCGGATAATTACCGCTCCTATCAGGGAGCAAAGGCGGAGCGCACGATGGCGCGCGCCAAGGCCATCGAGAAGCGGCGCGAAGCCGCGCTGGAGGAGAAAAAGCTGCTCCTGAAAAATCTGGAGCGGCGGGAGGAACTGAAGCTCGTCCAGCTTCCGTTTTATACAGAGCGGCTCGCAGAGCTGCGGAACATCCGCATCGCATATGGGACGCGGACTGTCTGCGATTCGTTCGGCCTTTCGGTGCGGGCAGGGGAGCGGATCGCACTGCAGGGGCCGAACGGCTGCGGCAAAAGCAGCATCCTTCATCTGCTGTGCGGCAAGGACGTCCCGCATGGAGGCGAGGTCCGGCGTGGCAGCGGCCTGCGCATTTCCTTTGTCGGGCAGAACACGTCGGGGCTCTGCGGCAGCGCGGCAGAGCTGATCCGCGAAAAAGAGATCGATGAAAGCCGCTTCTATTCCATCCTGAACAAACTGGATGTGCCGAAGGCCCAGCTGGAGCGCGACCTGCGGCTGCTCAGCGAGGGACAGCGGAAAAAGGTGCTGCTGGCGGCTTCGCTCTGCGAGCGGGCGCACCTGCATGTCTGGGATGAGCCGCTCAACTATATCGATGTGATCTCACGCATCCAGATCGAGGAGCTCCTGCTCCGGTTCCGGCCGACCATCGTGTTTGTGGAGCATGATAAAGCGTTCTGCGAACACGTCGCAACGCGGATCGTATCGATGCAGAAGGCATAAATGCAATTTTTCGCAAAAAAGACACCCTGCAGATCACTCTGCAGGGTGTTTGTTCTGCTGTAAGATCAGTCTGCGACGTAGGGCAGCAGAGCGATCTGACGGGCGCGCTTGATGGCGACGGTCAGCTGACGCTGATGCTCGGCGCAGGTGCCGGTCGTGCGGCGGGGCAGGATCTTGCCGCGCTCGGACGTGTAGCGGCGAAGCTTGGCAGCATCCTTGAAATCAATGCTCGTAACCTTGTCTACGCAGAAGTTACAAACCTTTCTGCGCTTACGGGGCCGAGTTCTATCATTGGCCATGATGAAATCCTCCTTCTTGCAATCTCAGGGAAAAAGCTCAATCAAAACGGGAGCTGGCTGTCGTCGTCCTCGATCATCGAGAAGTCGGAAGCCGGCGCGGGGGCAGCGGGTGCGGCATAGCCGTGGGAGCTGCCCGCAGCAGGCGCAGCCGGTGCGCTGTAGCCATAGGACGGCGCGGGGGAATACCCGCCGTTGTCGCCTGCGGCATCGCGCTTGGAGTCGCCGAAGTAGACATTGTCTGCCACGACCTCTGCGCTGCGGCGCTTGTTGCCCTCTTTATCGGTCCAGTTGCGGATCTGGAGCCGACCGGAGACCACCGCCATGCGGCCCTTGGTGAAATACTTGCTGACGAATTCCGCCGTATTGCGCCATGCCACGATGTCGATGAAGTCCGTTTCCTTCTCGCCGTTGTTCGCGCTGCTGCCGAAATCACGGTCAACCGCGAGGGAGAAGGATGCGACCGCGATGCCGGAACCGGTACGGCGCAGCTCGGGGTCACGGGTGAGACGGCCCATGAGAACGATATGGTTCAGCATGAGGAGTCCCCCCTTACGCTTCGACAGCGACGATGATGGAGCGCAGGATACCGTCGGTGATCTTGAACACACGGTCCAGCTCAGCGGGGAGCTCGGGCTTGCATTCGCAGTTCATCAGGACATAGTAGCCTTCGGGCAGGTCGTTGATCGGGTAGGCCAGCCGGCGCTTGCCCCACTCCTCGATGCTCGTGAGAGTACCTTCTGCCTCAACCATCGCCTTGAACTTTTCCACGAGAGCGGCAATACCCTCTTCGCCCTGAGCGGGGTCGATGATATAGACGATCTCATACTTACCGGAAATCTTAGCCATTGTTGTTTGCACCTCCTTTTGGACTTGTGGCCGCCGCGCTGCGGCGGCAAGGATTGCCTGAAATTCACAGGCCTATCTATTTTACCGTTCCGTGCGGCAAAAGTCAAGCATTTTCCAAACTTTTTTGTGGAGAAATTCCGCGTGTTCCGGAAGGAACGCCGGAAAACAGGATCACAGTCCCAGAATCGTGACTACGAGTCCGGCAATGCCCAGCAGGATCATGATCGCGCCGCCGATGCGTGTGCCGATCAGAAAAGACCGGGTCGGCTCGCCGTTTGCTTCATTTTGCTGGGAGTTCACGATCTCAAAGATATCCTCCGGGAAGAACAGCATGAAAAAACCGATCAGCGGGAAAAAGAATATACCGATGAACATCATTGCGGATACCCCCTTGTGAACTCATGATAATAGCACAGGAGCAGCACCGCGTGATAACAGCTTCGTCGTTCACAGGGGACTGCTTTGCAAATGACTTTCCTGTATCAGGTGGTGCTGCCCCGAGACTGTCGGTGATCAGACAAACAGGCGCAGGATCAGCGCTGCAAGCGTTGCGATGCCGATCAGCATCAGGATCACGCCCGCGGTGCGCGAACAGATCAGCCAGAGGCGGGTAGGCTCGCCGTTCGCCTCATTGCGCAGGTCATTGAGAATCTCGAAAATCTGCTCCGGAAAAACAGCAGAAAGAAACCAATCAGCGGGAAAAAGAACGCTTTGATAAATAACATATTGATTACACGATCTGCAAAGGACCGGACAGCGGAGTGGGGAGATAAGCGGTCCGAGTGTATGCGCCATCGCAACACTCTATATCGAAAGAATACATATATCCGTAGCAACCACCTTCGTTGAGATACGATGCGATGGCAGGAAGAATGGCGTTATAGTTTTCTGCGACTACGGTAGCAGTTTTGTTATCGGAGTATGTTTTCGGTGTGGAATTGACAACGGATGCACCATGGATATTGACGGCAATGGAAAATTTATTTGCGTAAAAACTAAGCTCATAATAGTCGTCGCTTTTGGATGATTCTTTAACATATGAAAATGCAATCGTTGAAACGCAACGATAAGTTACATAACAACTACTGAAAGCGTTGCTTGTAGACTCGGCTGGGCCCAATAATTCATAAGGAAGCCACTGGATTACTTTGAGTAATCCAATTGCTTTTTGAGCATAAATTACAAGTAAATTAGCTATTAGCTTTCCGAGAATCGGTTTGTTTGAAAAGAACTTGTAATTGTCTTCTCCGGTTACGAGTGTGCCGCCAGGATTGTTACCAACAGCAACTAATCGCTGCACATCATATTTTTTTCCACCGTAGGAGTTGGAAATATAGTTATATACGTACCATTTTGTCGTATTTGTGTCGGCTGGTTTGGAGGCCTGCGGAGCTACGGGAGAATGAACGGATTCACGGTTCAATATCTCGGCTAGCTCATCGCCTTCGACTTGCCGAACACCTAACTCGGCAAGCTGCTCGTCGATATCGGCGAGGTCTTCTTGAACGGCGGCCTGACTGGAAACGGAAGATTCGTCAGCGATTGCTTCGTTGAGAAGAGACAAAGCAAGGTTTTCTGTCATTTCGTCGAAAAGTGCCGATATCTGCTCCTCACGATTTGCAACATCGGCATTTTCGAGAGCACTTACCTGGCCAACTGAGGCCAGCACAATGGACATGCACAATACAACACTGCAAACAATAGAAATTACTTTACGCATGGTTTAACCTCCTTCACACTTCATAAATTCTGAGACGGACGGTCGGACTGCGTTTTCTGTATTTTCATTTGCCCCCTTTCCTTTAGGATGTTTCGAGCATATCACAATAGTAGATTAATTGCAAGATAAAACGAAAAAATCGTGAATATTCTCCCGTTTCCACAAATCTCGCAGCGCGAAAACGTTTCCAAAGCGGCCCCGCTTGTGGATTTTTCCCGCGCGGGATGCATCCTGCGTGAAAACAGCTTGCATTTTTGCCCGGAAAATGCTATTCTTTATGAGTACAAGGCTGTAAATTTTGACGCAGACAGGAGGAACGCAGAATGAAAAAGCTAACCGGTTCCATCGTCGCGCTGGTCACTCCGTTCCATGAGGACGGCAGCGTTGATTTTGCCCGCCTTCGGGAGCTGTGTGACTGGCACATCGCCAACGGTACGGACGCGATCCTCGCGCTCGGCACCACGGGCGAGACGGCGTCCACCTCGCTGGAGGAGGATATCAAAACACTGGAATGCGTGATCGACCACGTCAACGGCCGCGTCCCCGTCATCGCGGGCGCAGGCTCGAACTCCAGTGAGATGCAGAAGCACAAGAGCGTCATCTATTCCCAGATGGGCGCGTCGGCGCTGCTGTGCATCAGCCCCTATTATGTCAAGACGAATGAAGAGGGCATGTACCGCCACTTCATGATGTCGGCGGATGCGGCTACCGCGCCGATCATCCTCTATAACGTCCCCGGCCGTACCGGCTGCAAAATATCGCCGGACGTCGTGCGGCGGCTCTCCGTCCACCCGAACGTCATGGCCATCAAGGAGGCCAGCGGCGATATCGGCTATGCCATGAAGGTCGCGCGCTACCTGAGCGACGACTTCACGATGTACAGCGGCAACGACGACATCACCATCCCGCTGATGTCCCTCGGCGCGTCCGGCGTCATCTCCGTGTGGGCGAATGTCATGCCGCGCACCGTGCACGACATGGTCACGGACTATCTGGCGGGCCGCCACGAAAAGGCCCTGCAGACGCAGCTGCGCTATCTTGACCTCATCAACGCCCTGTTCATGGAGGTCAACCCCATCCCCGTGAAGACGGCCATGAACCTGATGGGCCTGCAGGCCGGGCATTTCCGTATGCCGATGTATCCCATGGCCCCGGAGAATCTGGGCCGTCTGAAGCGCATTATGCGCGAGGCCGGGCTCCCTGTGCAGGAGGCTGCGGAATGAAGGTATTTCTGAGCGGCTACGGCAAAATGGGCCGTATGCTCGAAGAGCTGGCGCTGGAGCGCGGCTGGGAGGTCGTCGGCCATGCCGACATCACCTGCCCCGAGGCCTATGAAACGGCCCCCGGCGCGGACGTCTGCCTCGATTTTTCCGGCGTCGGCGCGCTGCAGCCCCTGCTCGGCTACCTGCACCGCACGAAGACCGCCCTTGTCAGCGGCACGACCGGCCTGACGGAGCCGGACCTCGATGCCCTGCAGGAGCTGGGCCGCGAGCTGCCTGTCATCTGGACGGCGAACTACAGCACGGGCATCGCCGTGTTCCGCCGGATGCTGCATGACTATGCGGGCGTTCTTGCTGGCTGGGACAAGGAGATCATGGAAATCCACCACAACCAGAAGGCCGACGCGCCGAGCGGCACGGCAAAGCTCCTGCTGCAGGAGCTGGACCCAGAGGGCGCGGCGACGGTTCTCCACGGCCGCGAGGGCCTCTGCGGCAAGCGCAAGCCGGAGGAGATCGGCGTGTTCTCGCTGCGCGGCGGAACGGTCGCGGGCGAGCATACCGTCTATTTCTTCGGCGAGGATGAGACGCTGCAGATCACGCACAGAGCTGCGAGCCGCAGAATTTTTGCGGCGGGCGCTTTGCGCGCTGCGCAGGCCATCTGCGGGCGGGGCCCGGGCTTCTATACGCTCGACGAGCTGCTGTTTGAAATCTGACCGATATCAATATAAGGAAGAACGACTATGGAAAAACTGAAACCCCGCACTCTCTCCGGCTTTATGGAGCTGCTGCCTGCGCCGCAGCAGAAGTTCGAGCGTATGCTGGAGATCCTGCGGAAGAACTTCGCCCTCTACGGCTTCACGCCCATCGACACGCCCATCATCGAGTCGGCCGAAATCCTGCTGGCCAAGGGCGGCGGCGAGACGGAAAAGCAGATTTACCGCTTCCAGAAGGGCGACTCCGATCTGGCCCTGCGCTTCGACCACACCGTTCCGCTGGCAAAATATGTCGCCCTGCATGAGAATGAGCTCTGCTTCCCGTTCCGGCGCTATGCCATTGGCAAGGTCTACCGCGGCGAGCGCGCCCAGCGCGGCCGCTTCCGCGAATTCTATCAGGCTGATATCGACATCATCGGCGACGGCAAGCTCTCCGTCGTCAACGAGGCGGAAATTCCGTCCATTATTTATAAGGTATTCTCGGAGTTCGGCCTGAAGCGCTTCTGCATCAGCGTGAACAACCGCAAAATTCTCAACGGCTTCTATGCCATGCTCGGCCTGACGGAAAAGTCCGGCGATATCATGCGCACGGTGGACAAGCTTGACAAGATCGGCCCGGACAAGGTCCGCATCATCCTCGTCGAGGACATCGGCCTTTCGGAGCAGGATGCCGACGAAATTCTCCGCTTCATCGCCATCCGCGGCACGAATGCCGAGGTGCTCGAGCGCCTCGAAGCCTACCGCGGCCGCGACGAGGCCTTTGACACCGGCCTCGACGAGCTGACGACCGTGACGAAGTATCTGGCGGCCTTCGGTGTGCCGGAGGAGAACTTTGCCGTCGACCTGACCATCGCCCGCGGGCTGGACTACTACACCGGCACCGTCTATGAGACGCGCATGCTCGACCATCCTGAGATCGGCGCGATCTGCGCAGGCGGCCGCTATGACAATCTGGCGGAGTATTACTCCGACCGCAGCCTGCCCGGCGTCGGCGTGGCCATCGGCCTGACACGCCTGTTCTATGTGCTCGACGAGCAGGGCATGCTCAATCCGGACCTGCTCACAGCCCCGGCCGACGTGCTGCTGCTGCCCATGACGGACGACTTTACCGCCGCCGTCGAGCTGGCGACGCGCCTCCGCAATGCGGGCCTGCGCACGCAGATCTATTCCGAGCAGAAGAAGTTCAAGGCGAAAATGACGTATGCCGACAAGCTGGGCATCCCGTATGTCGTCTTCCTCGGCGAGGACGAGATCGCGCAGGGCGTCTGCTCCGTCAAGGACCTGCGCACCGGTCAGCAGGTCAGCCTGTCGCCGGATGAGGCAGTCGAGCTGATCCGCAAGGGAATTTCCGAGCTGAACAAGGGCTCCGTGATTTTAGAGAAATAATTTTTGGGGGAATTGATCCATGACGCAATCGAGAACGCACAACTGCGGCGAGCTTCGTCTCGCCGACGCCGGCAAGACCGTCACACTGGCGGGCTGGCTGGAAAATATGCGCGAGGTCGGCAGCAATCTGGCCTTTGTCGTCCTGCGCGACTTCTACGGCACGACGCAGGTCGTCATTGAGTCGGAGGAGATGATGCAGGCCTTCAAGCCCATCAACCGCGAATCCACGATCTCCGTGACCGGCGTGGTACGCGAGCGCACCAGCAAGAATCCGAAGCAGCCCACGGGTGAGATCGAGGTCGTGCCGGAGAGCGTCTCCGTGCTTGGCCGCTGCCGCTACAATGCGCTGCCCTTCGAGATCAACCGCTCGAAGGAGGCTGACGAAAATCAGCGCCTGAAGTACCGCTATCTGGACCTGCGCAATCCGGAGGTCAAGAAGAACATCATCCTGCGCTCGAATGTCGTGGCGGACCTGCGCCGCAGCATGACGGAGCGCGGCTTCCTTGAGATCACCACGCCGATCCTGACGAGCTCCTCGCCCGAGGGCGCGCGCGACTATCTTGTCCCGGCCCGCAACCATCCCGGCAAGTTCTATGCCCTGCCGCAGGCTCCGCAGCAGTTCAAGCAGCTGCTCATGACCTCCGGCTTCGACCGCTATTTCCAGATCGCGCCGTGCTTCCGCGATGAGGACGCCCGTGCCGACCGCAGCCCCGGCGAGTTCTATCAGCTGGATATGGAGATGGCCTTCGCTACGCAGGACGACGTCTTTGCCGTCCTTGAGGATGTGCTGCCCCCGGTGTTCACGAAGTACGGAAAGTACAAGGCGGCCTCCGCGGCGCCGTTCCGCCGCATTTCGTTCCGCGAGTCCATGGACCGCTATGGTTCCGACAAGCCCGATCTGCGCATCGACCTTGAGCTGACCGACGCCGCCTGCCTGCAGGACTGCGGCTTTGAGCCGTTTGCCGGGCAGACCGTCAAGGCCGTCGTCGTGCCGGACTTCCACAAGACCCGCAAGTTTATCGACAAGCTCTGCGCCGAGGCCGAGATGCTCTCCGGCGGCAAGGCCTACTGGTTCCGTCTGGACGAAAACGGCGAGCTGGTCGGCGGCATCTCCAAGTTTGTCGCCGAAAAGAAGGACGAGGTCATCGAAAAGCTCGGCCTGACGAAGAACAGCTTCGTCGCGCTGGCCGCCGGCAAGTACGGCGCGGCCGTCAAGACCGCAGGCGTACTGCGCAAGCTGCTCGGCGCGCAGGTCGAGGGCCATATGGATGCCGAGCGCTATGAGTTCTGCTGGATCGTCGACTTCCCGATGTATGAGATCGGCGAGGAGTCCGGCGAGCTGGAGTTCTGTCATAATCCGTTCTCTATGCCGCAGGGCGGTCTGGAGGCGCTTGAGCGCGCGCATCGCGGCGAGATCGACCCGTTGACGATCAATGCCTATCAGTACGATCTGGTCTGCAACGGTGTGGAGCTGTCCTCCGGTGCTGTCCGAAACCACGATCCCGAGATCATGATCCGTGCCTTTGAGCTCGTGGGCCTCGGCGAAGCCGATGTCAAGGCCAAGTTCCCGGCCATGTACAATGCGTTCTGCTACGGTGCGCCCCCCCATGCCGGTATCGCTCCGGGCGTGGACCGCATGGTCATGCTGCTGGCCGGTGAGGACTCCATCCGCGAGGTCATCCCGTTCCCGATGAACAAGAATGCGCAGGACCTGATGATGGACGCCCCGTCCGCCGTCGATCCGAAGCAGCTTGCCGATGTGCACATCGCCATCGTCGAAGACAAGTAAGCAAAATGAGCAAAAGAATGACCCTGCTGCAAACTCGCAGCAGGGTCATTGCTTTACGGCTGTTTCTCTGGCGGATTTTCCTGCACATAGGCATCGAACAGGGCGGCGGCGCTTTCGCATAGCCCGGCGCAGGGACGTTTGGCGTAATACTGCGCCGTGCGGGCCTCCGGCGCGCCGCCGGGCGTCGTCTCTACCCCGGCCAGAAGGTCCCGGCAGAGATAGGAGCCGTGGGCGGACTGAAAGCGGTGGGCCAGCTCCTGCACGCGGGCGTAATGCGCCTGCTTGCGCTCGTGCGTCGGGATGTCCGTATCCGCATACAGCAGCCCGGCCAGCAGGACCATGGCGCTGACCGCGCCGCAGACCTCGCGGAGCCGCCCAATGCCGCCGCCGAGGGAGGCACCGAGCTTCATGGCCGTCTCGCGCGGCAGCAGCTCCGGATAGGCGCACAGGACGGCCTGCGCGCAGTTGCAGCCCGTTTCAAAATTCGCGCGGGCGAGCGCGGCATGGCCCGTCATCGCGGAGCCTCCGGCAGCCTGATGCCGTTGAAGCGGATGAGATAGCGGATGGGGTAGTAGTGATCGAGATAATTTTCGGCGTACCACTCGAACGTCGCCTGCGGCAGATGCACAAGCTCCGGCGCATCGCAGCGGAACAGCTCAAACGTCTTGCGGTCGCCGCTGAGCAGGGCGGCCATCAGCTCCTTCTGGTCCTCGCTTGCAAGACGGTCGAGGCAGGCGTCCATCACGGCCGAGCAGATCAGCTCCTCCCGCGTGGCGCGGCTCTCCAGCCCGGCCAGCCATTCCAGCAGGGCCTCCGGCGGGAAGGCCTTGCGCGTGGTGACGAGCGCGAGCTTCTGGAATTCCTTGTCCGCGTTGCGCTGCAGCACGTCGATGAGATAGCGCAGCAGATCCTCGTCCAGACTGCAGCAGTCCAGCAGCACGGAGTAGACGCTGCGGGGATCGTCCGGCTCCTCGATGACGGGGGGATCGGGTTCCTTCGGTCCCTCGAGGTCCTCAAGAGCCTCGGGCGGTGTCTGCGTCGGCGCGGGGTCGCGGGCCAGCGCGGCGAGCAGATTCTCCGGCTTCAGGGCCTCCAGCTCGTCCTCGTCCAGCTCGGTTCCGTCCTGCGCGGCACAGCGGCGGAGAAACTCTGGCAGCCCCATGCCCTGGATCTGCTGCTGCAGCTCAATGGCGCGGGGCAGCGGCTCCTGCTGCGACAGAGAGATGCCCTCCGGCGGCTTGCGCGTCCCCTCGGAGAGCTCCTGCAGGAGCGTCATATAGTATTCCGGCACTTTCATGGCGCGGCCTCCCTTTGAGAGATCAAGAACGATCCCGAATTTCTTTGACTTTAGTATACTATATCGCGCGCAGGAATGCAACCGCGCCGGAGGATGCTTTTTTGCCCGGCGAGTTCTTGACAGTTTTTTTTTCAAAGGATATAATAAACAGTAATACCGCAAAATTCTGCAGAATGGGAGAAACCTATGAAAATCAAGATCACGTCCGACAGTACCTGCGATCTCTCGCCGGAGCTTCTGCGCGAGAATGACATCGAGCTTTTCCCCCTGTTTATCAACAAGGGCGACGAGAGCTTCCGCGACGGCGTCGATATCCAGCCCGCCGATATTTTTGCTCATGTTGCAGCGGGCGGCGCGCTGTGCAGCACGGCAGCCGTGCCGGTCGGCGTGTTCCACGACCGCTTTGCCGAGCTGGCAAAGGAATATGACGCCGTGTTCCATGTGAACATCGGCTCCGGCTTCTCCGCATCGCATCAGAACGCTGTTCTCGCTGCAGAGGACCTGCCGAATGTCTACGTTATCGATTCCCGCAACCTCTCCACCGGTCAGGGCCATGTTGTGCTCGAGGCCTGCCGCCTTGCAAAGACCGCCACGGACCCTGAGGAGATGTACCGGCAGCTCAATGCGTTTGCCCCAACGGTCGACGCCAGCTTCCTGCTCGACCGGCTGGATTACATGGTCAAGGGCGGCCGCTGCTCGTCGGTCGTGGCTCTCGGTGCGAACCTGCTGCGCTTGAAGCCGTGCATCGAGGTTGTGGACAACAAGATGATCGTCGGCAAAAAGTACCGCGGCAGCTATGTCAAGTGCATGGAGCACTATGTCCGCGACCGCCTGGAGAACCACGACGACCTGCTGTACGATACGATCTTCATCACGCACACGCCCGTCCCGCAGGAGATCCTCGACACCGTGCACCGCACCGTGCGCGAGTGCGGTGATTTCGAGCATATTTATGAGACAAACGCGGGCTGCACGATCTCGTGCCACTGCGGCGAGGGCACGCTCGGCGTGCTGTACCTGCACAAGCTCAAGAACTGATATTCGTACCATATTTTATGAATTTTGGCAAAAGCCTGTCGAAGAAGCCCAAGGGACTTCTTGACAGGCTTTTGCATACCTGTCCGCCCTGCCGCATAGCCTGTATCACGAGACTGTGGGGGAGGCTGTGATAATGAGCAATCTTTACGCCGACATTGCCAGAAGAACGGGCGGAGACATCTACATCGGCGTGGTGGGACCGGTGCGCACGGGAAAATCCACGCTGATCAAGCGCATCATGGAGGAACTGGTGATCCCCAATATCGAGGATCTCTATCAGCGCGAGCGGGCGCGCGACGAGCTGCCGCAGAGCGGCTCCGGCCGAACGATCATGACGGCGGAGCCGAAATTCGTGCCGGAGGAAGCCGTGGAGATCACGCCGGACGGCACGGCGCGCCTGTCCGTGCGGCTCATCGATTCCGTGGGCTATCTTGTGGACGGAGCCATCGGCGCGACGGAAAACGGCCAGCCGCGCATGGTCACGACGCCGTGGGCCGACACGGAGCTCCCTATGGAAGAGGCAGCCGAGCTCGGCACGCGCAAGGTCATGGAGGAGCACAGCACGGTGGGCCTCGTCGTCACGACGGACGGGTCCATCACGGACATCCCGCGCGCAGACTACCGCGAGGCAGAGGCACGGGCCATCCGGGATATGCAGGCAACGGGGAAGCCGTTCCTCGTGGTTGTGAATTCTGCCGCGCCGAACGGCGGGCAGGCGCAGGCACTGCGCTGCGAGCTGGAGGAGACCTATGGCGTGCATGCCGTGACGGCAGACTGCCAGTCCCTGCACGAGGCAGAGCTGGGCGAGCTGCTGCGCGCGCTGCTCTATACGTTCCCGATGCGGGAGGTACGCGTGTTCCTCCCGGCGTGGGTACGGGCGCTCGAGCTGGAGCACCCGCTCAAGGCAGCACTCTATTCCGCCCTGCGGGAGAACGCGGCGGGCATCGCCTGCCTCGCGGATGCCGAGCCGGCGCTGCGCCGCGCCTGTGAGCTGGAGCAGGTCTGCGGCTGCCGCATTGCAGACGTCGACCTCGGCAGCGGGACCGTCACCTGTGAGCTGGAGTTCCGCGAGGGGCTGTTTTACCAGATCCTCAGCGAGCGCACCGGCTTCTCCGTGGAGAACGACGGCCAGCTCCTGCGCCTGCTGACGGAGCTTGCGGCCATGAAGCGCGAGTACGATAAAATCTCTGCCGCGCTGGATGAGGTGCGCGCCACGGGCTACGGCATCGTCATGCCTGCGGCAGAGGAGATGCATCTCGAAGCGCCGGAGATCGTCCGTAAGGGCGGGGCCTACGGCGTGAAGCTGCGCGCGAGCGCGCCGTCCATCCATATGCTGCGCGCCGACATCCAGACGGAGATCAGCCCCATGGTCGGCAACGAGCAGCAGTCCGAGGACCTTGTGCAGTATCTGCTCGGCGGATATGAGTCCGATCCGGAGAAGCTCTGGGAAAGCAATATTTTCGGCCGCTCCGTCTTTGAGCTGGTGAACGAGGGCCTGAACACGAAGCTCAAGCGTATGCCGGAGGACGCGCGCTATAAGCTGAAGGACGCCCTGACGAAGATCATCAACGAGGGTGCGAACGGCCTCATCTGCCTGATGTTCTGAGGGCGGGCTGCCAAATACGAACAGGCTGCCGCTCAAACGTCAAGTGGCAGCTGCTAATTTCCGTATACCGGGGAGCGGACAGCCGGGCCCGGCGCTGCGCGGCCGGCCAGTGCAGTTTGACGGTAAAACGGTAATAGCTCCCGAATTGTCATTGCGAGGCCCCAACGGGGCCGTGGCGCCCTGAGCGCGAAGCGCGAGGAAGTGCCCTTGGGGTGCAATCTCGGGAAGGCAGTTGCGATTTCGTCGATGGCTTTCCCACGATTCAGCCGGATACTGCGAGATTGCCACGTCGGCCTTCGGCCTCCTCGCAATGACAAACTCGGGGGACTTGCGGCACAGAATGTGCTACAATCATTGCCGACCTGCAAGGCGCTCGCTACCCGTAAAGGGCACGCCGCCAACGGCTGCGCAGTGAGCGCCGCTGCAGAGGCAATTGGTGCCGCTGTTCTAACGATTGCCCGTGCCTCCTGCTGGCGCGTCGCCGGGCAGGGCATGCCCTGCCCCTACAACTTTATATGAACAAACCGGGAGCAGCCTGCTATCTGGCTGCTCCCGGCAGTTGTATTGTCTTATTTTGTGCTGTCCTGCGGCTGGACGGCCTCTTCGATCTGCTGCTTCGCGGCAAGGAGCTGCTCATACAGCGCATCGGAGACCCGCTGATAGTAGTTGTTCTCATACAGCCGGACGGCGTCCGCGGCATCGAGAACCTGATAGCGCGGTGTGGTCCCTGCGCCGCAGTCCGCCGTGGCCAGCGGGGTGCAGCGCACGTCGCTGATGACAGTCGACTCGCCCGTGCGGGTGAATTCCACGGTCAGCGCCAGCGAGGCGTTCGTCTCGCCCTCCCGCGCGGCGCAGTAGTCGCCGAGGCCGTAGGCGAGCACAACGTCCTTCTGCACGCCGTCGTCTGTTGTGATGCTGCGGCGCTCTACGGGGCCGACGCGGTGGGAGTGCGAGCCGACGATGACATCTACACCGCGGCGGAACATCAGGTCGGCGATCTTCTCCTGTGTGTCGCTGATGTCGCTCACGTCCTCGCTTCCCCAATGCAGGGCGGCGACAATGATGTCCGGCGACAGGGCACGCGCGGCGACGATGGCGGCGGTGATGCCGTCTGTGTCGATGCGGGAATAATTGGAATCATAGTCCGTGTAGAGCAGGTTCGTGCAGTATTCCGCGCCGCTCGGCAGGCGCATGCCGTTCATGCCCTTTGTAAAGGCTACGACGGCGATCCGGATGCCGTTCGCCTCCACAAGAACGGCGCGATTCTGCGCGCGGTCCTCTGCACTCTCATAGGTACCGACGGGCGTGAGCCCGGCGCTGCGCAGGACAGTCTGCGTGCGCTCCAATCCGCTCAGGCCGTTTTGAATGGTGTAGGAGTTTGCGGTCTGCACGAGCGAAAAGCCCGTGCTGCGCAGGGCTGTGGCCAGCGCATCCGGCGCACTGCCGTCGTTATACGGCTCGCCGGAGAGGGTCGTCTCCAGATTGCCGATCGCGACGTCGGCCGCGCCGACAACGGCAGTCGTGCCGCGCAGAATGTCAGAAAAATCATAGCTGCCGCCCTGCCGGGCTGCCTGCAGCAGTTCGTCGGTGATGCGGATGTCGCCGACGGCGCAGAGCGTCGCCACTGCCGTGTCGCTGCGCGGCGTTTTGGACTCTGTGGGCGCGTCGCTGCCGCTGCAGCCGAACAGCGGGAGCGCAAGGCAGAGCGTCAGAAGCGCCGCAGCGCCTCTGCGAAGAAAACAGGTCAAGATGAAATCCTCCAATCAAAATGACAAGATGCAGCTTGTCAAAGAAGTCCCTTCGGGCCTTTTTGCAATTCTGCCGCTGCGGCGGGGAATCAAACGCGAAAGGACACCCTGACGATTTCCTTTCACACTTTTCTTCCCTCCGAAACTTTCGGCTTGGCGGGTTTTTGACAGTCTGAAGATGATCAAATGTATGCGCCTATTCTACAATACTTTGTCCGCGGCGGCAAGCCCGAATTTCGAAAAACGGCGGCTCTTGCCGCGGGTTGACGAATGTGGTATACTGTAGGCACGACAGAAAACCGCCCTCGGCGACCCGAAAGGACAGGGATATGACAAAGAAAAACCGAAAACACAGTGCAGGCATCGTGCTGCGCGATATTTTGCTGGCGCTGCTGCTCGTCGCCGTGGTCGCGGCATCCGCCATTCTTGTTTACCGCCGCTTTTTTGAGAGCGGACCGGCCACACCGGACGAGAAGCAGAACATTGCCAAGAATCACTATGACGCCGATTCGTTTTATGAGGAGAACGGCATGCTGCGCTATGCAAAAAGCGCACATCTGACCGGCGTGGACGTTTCGGAGCATCAGGAGAAGATCGACTGGGCTGCCGTCCGTGCAGCGGGCGTGGATTTTGCCATTCTCCGCATTGGCTACCGCGGCTATACCGAGGGCTCGCTCCGCGAGGACAGCTGGTTTGCCGAGAACTATACGGCCGCACGGGCTGCGGGCGTGCAGCTTGGCGTGTATTTCTTCTCGCAGGCCACGACGCTCGAGGAGGCCCGCGAGGAGGCCGATTACACGCTGGAGCTGCTTGACGGCCGCACGCTGGAGCTTCCCGTGTTCTATGACTGGGAGACGGTCGCAGGCTCCACGCGCATCCCCTCGCCGGATGGCCTGCCGCTGACGCAGTGCGCAGCTGCCTTCTGCCAGACGGTGGAGGCAGCCGGGTATACGGCGGGCGTTTACTTCAACCAGACGTATGGATATACATACTTTGATCTGAGCTATTTGCAGGACTATGTTCTCTGGCTTGCGGAGTACGGCACGACGCCGGAATTTCTTTATCACTTCGATTGCCTGCAATATTCCAGCACCGGGGCGGTCGATGGCATTACCGGCGACGTGGATCTCAATCTGTTTCTGATGCCGGAGAAGGCAAAAACGACGGATTGATTCTGAAAAATGCAGCGCGGGCCGCTTCGCAATTCGAAGCGGCCCGCGCTGTTTGCATATATTTCGACGGCGCTTCCTGGCGCACAACGATTTAATCCTAGCATATGGAAGGAAAAATGTCAATAGAGAACGGAAATAAATGAACAAATTAAGAACGATTTGTGAATGACGTTGTTTTTTTGACATACAAAATTGCAAAAATATGGAATTGTTGCGGGATTGACAGATGCAGGCGCGGAGAGTAAACTATTTGCATATTTATTCTCTCTGCGCGGAGAACCCGGCAAGGGAATAAAAATTACAAGGAGGAAAGATATGAAAACGTTGGCGAAAAAGCTGATGGCGCTTGTCCTTTGCCTGGCAATGGCGCTCGGCCTTCTCGGTGTGACCTCTGCCGGTGCAGTGCAGAGCGCTCCGAAGGCGGAGGAGTCGGCCAGCAAGGTCATCTATGCCACAGACAGCAAGACCACCTACGTCCCGGCGGGCTATACCTATGTATACCAGTCCACCGATGGACGGATCTACACGCGCAAGGCAACGCAGGATACCTATATTTCCGGCCGCACCCTCAGCGCAACGGAGGCTAAGGCGCTGGCCTCGCTGTCCTATGGCGCGGAAAGCACCATCACGACAGACGACGGTCAGACACTGGTCTGCCGCGAATATGACGCGAAGGAAGCGGCGGCCTATTCCGATGCCGTGAAGGCGATCCTGAGCGGCGAGGATTACAGCGACGGCGACAAGGTCACCGTCGTGAGCGAGGCCCACGAGAAGAACGACAAGGTCAAGGTTATCATCTCGCTTGAGGCCCCGGCCGTCTGTGAGATGGACGGCATGTCCGTTGAGCTGGGCAAGGGCCTCGGCAAGGCAGAGCTGGCCGCTGTGCAGAGCGTGAAGAACGGCCAGTCCTCCGTCCTTTCCGCCGCGAAGAAGAAGCTTGGCCACAGCATCGAGGTCACTGGTCAGTTCTCCCTCGTGACGAACGCCATTGCCGCCACGGTTTCCTATGGCGATATGGAAACGCTCAGCAAGCTGCCAGGCGTCAAGAAGGTCTTCCTCTCCCCGTGCTACTCCGTGCCGGAGATCAATGCCGTGGAGACGGACGCCTCTCAGATCAGCACGAACATGAAGTTCGCGGCCGCCGGTATGGGCGCGAACGCCGCATGGGACGCGGGCTATGACGGCACCGGCATGAGCGTCGCCGTCATCGACACCGGCCTGTGCTTCGAGAACCCGACGTTCTCCAAGGAACCCACCGATCCGGACGCCGTTGCCTACAGCAAGGATGACATCGCGGCCATCCTCGACAGCAAGACCCTGCATGCCGAAGAGCTGGATGAGTCCACGGCGCTTGACACCATTTATTACAGCAGCAAGGTCCCGTTTGGCTTCAACTATGCCGACGGCGAGGCCAACTTCGGCTCCGATGACGACACTATGATGGGCCACGGCACACACGTTGCCGGTATCATTGCGGGCAACCTGACCGAAGCGGATCAGGAGCAGTTCAATATGACGTCCCTCGGCATCGCGCCGGAGGCACAGCTTGTCATCATGAAGGTCTTTGACCAGGGCGGCAACTGCTATTTCGATTATCTCATCGCTGCCATTGAAGACGCCATCACCCTCGGCGTCGACTGTGCGAACCTCTCCCTCGGCCTTTCCAGCGGCCCGTATTACTACGAGGGCGTGACCGAGGTCTATGACGCCGCCACCGCAGCGGGTATCAGCGTCTGCGTCTCCGCCGGCAACGATGGCTTTACCGGCATCGAGAGCCTCTGGGGCGATGAGCAGATCAAGTCCACGAGCGTCTCCAGCGGCACGCTGGGCATGCCCGGCACGTTCGACTCCGTCCTGACCGTCGCCAGCGCCGAGAATGAAGGCGTGAAGTGGTTCTTCGCTACCGGCGTTCTCGGCTGGTACAACAAGCGCCAGGGGTCTGACCAGTACATGAACGTGAGCGAGATCGAAAATGTCCCCGAGGGCAAGGGCTTCTATGAGAACCTGCGTCCGACGGAAGACCTCGTAGGCGGCACCTATGGCTACACCGAGTCCATCAAGAATTCCAACGGTCAGATCGTCTATGTCCCGTTTGAGGGCGGCAACGGCGACTCCATTATTGCGGCGGCAAAGGCCGCAGGCGCAGCCGGCGTCGTGTTCTACGACCCGACTCCCGCCGAGGAAGCAGAGTGGGACTATGTGGATGTTGAGCTGACCAGCTTTGATGTCCCCGCTGCCCGCGCGAACCTGACCGAGTTCGAATGGATGAAGGCCAACAATGACACCGGCACCGTCTCTGTAAAGGCCGACTGGAACCGCAACAACGCCGCAGGCGAGATGTCCTCGTTCTCGTCCTGGGGCCCGACGGAAGGCCTCTCCCTGAAGCCGGAGATCACCGGCATCGGCGGTAACGTCTTCTCCGCATACTATGGCGAGTATTTCGCCGTTGCCTCCGGCACCTCTATGTCTTCTCCGGCCGTCGCCGCCTCCATGGCGCTGCTGCGGCAGTATCTGAAGACGACCTCCATCCCGGAAGAGGACTATGCCAAGGTCGCCAACTGCCTGCTTATGAGCACGGCAACGCCGATCGTCGATGAAGCGAACGGCACCTATTACTTCGTCCGCCGTCAGGGTGCAGGCCTTGCCAACATCGGCAACGCCGTGAAGTCCGGCGCTTACATCGCCGTCGAGGGCACCGACAAGGCCAAGCTCGAGCTGGGCGACGATGCCGAGAAGACCGGCAAGTACGAGATGAAGTTCAGCGTCGTCAACTTCTCCAAGGAAGCCAAGACCTATGCGCTCAGCCTGCAGGGCCTCGGCCAGGCTGCAGAGGGCGGCCTCGTCAAGGGCGGCAAGGTCACCTATCTCACGCAGAACTATGCAAAGAAGCTCGACGCGACCTATACCACCAGCCTGAACGGCAACGAGCTCACGGTTCCCGCCGGTGCGACTGCACAGGTCACCGTGACCCTGCAGCTGACCGACGCGCAGAAGGCCTACTATGATGAGCGCTTCCCGAACGGCGCATATGTAGAGGGCTTTGTCCAGCTCACGAGCAAGGATGCCGTCACCCTGTCCGTCCCGTTCCTCGCATTTTACGGCGACTTCGGCGCGGCTCCCGTTGCCGAGACCGGCAGCTACGCGACCATTCTGGGCGGTGCGCGCTCCTACAACACGGCCGATCAGGTCACCAGCGGTATCTACAGCTACCGCCCCATCAGCGACAGCGATGTTCTTTCCTGGATGACCGAGAAGTCCTGGCTGGGCGATACGGCCGCCCCCGGCATGTCCATGGTCCCGATGGACGAGTTCAAATTCTCCACGATGTTCACGGCCTATAAGGGCTTTGTGCCGGAGACGGCGGGCGTCTCTCCGAACGGCGACAATTCGCTCGACGCGTTCTACATGCAGATCGGCCTGCTGCGCAACGTCGATAACATCCACTACACCGTCACGAACCTGACGACGGGCGAGGTTCTGTCCGAGCAGGATACCGAATTCCTGCAGAAGAGCTACGCGGGCGGCGTTTACGCCGGCAGCGAGGCCGGAGACTTCGACATGAGCTGGTTCTACGCCAAGGGCGTGAACGAGGACGGCGAGGAATATATTGATTATTCCAAGTGCAGCCAGCCGGAGAACTCCCTGATCTCCGTCAAGGCGGAGATCACCCCGGAGTGCAAGACCGCCAAGACCCAGACGCTCGAGTATATGTTCTATATCGATACGACCGGCCCGAACAGCAAGAAGCCGACGTTCAGCTACAAGACGGAAGACTGGGGCTGGGGACCGGAGTCCATGTACACGATCTCCGTGGAATCGAACGAGGCCTGGTATCAGGACTACGACATGAGCATCACCATCGAATATGATGAAGAGACCGGCGACTACTATGCCTCCGCCTTTACCACCAACTATTTCCCGACCGCGCAGCCGAACGGCGAGGGCGTCCACGGCATGAGCGAATCCGGCAGCATGATGTACACCGACTCGCGTACCGATATCTTCCTCGGCTATGACTACGCAGGCAACTGCTCCGCCTATACCATTACCGGTTCGCTGCTCGATGACAACATCAGCCTCTCTGCGGAAACGGACTCGATCTACATCGGCGAGGAAGTGACCATCCAGAATACCGACGTCGATGACTATGCCATGCTCCTGAATTGGGAGGTCTCCGATCCCGAGATCGCCGAGATCGTCTCCAGTGACAACAGCAGCGTGACCATCAAGGGCCTGAAGCGCGGCGACGTGGCTGTGACCGCCTCCGTCGGCGACTTCAAAAAGTCCGTCACGATCCATGTCCTGGACAAGAACTATGAGGATCTGAAGGGCAAGTTCCAGGATATCTCCGGCCACTGGGCCGAGGAGACCATCCTTGAGGCTGTCTACCGCGGCCTGTTCAACGGCGTGAGCAGCGACCTGTTCGATCCGGACAGTGCCATCACCCGCGCCATGTTCGTCACAGTGCTCTACCGTATGGAGGGTCAGCCCGCAGTCGACCAGAAGGCAGGCTTCACGGATGTGGCAGAGGGCAGCTACTACGCCGCCGCCGTGGATTGGGCCGCGAAGAACGGCATCGTCAACGGCGTCTCCGAGACGTCCTTCGACCCGGATGCCCCGATCACCCGCGAGCAGATGGCAGCGATCCTGTATCGCTACGCCGCCTATTGGGAGCTTGACGTGAGCGCAGAGGCCGACCTCAGCGCCTACGAGGATGCTTCTTCCGTCAGCGCCTATGCCCAGGCTGCCATGCAGTGGGCCGTGGCCAACGGCGTGATCAACGGCACGTCTGCCACGACGCTCGAGCCCGCCGGTACGGCGACCCGCGCGCAGGCCGCGACGGTGCTGGTCCGCTTCCAGAACAGTATGAAGAGCTGACGTTTCAAAACCGACGCTTTCCTTTCCTTGGCGCCCCCCTTTCGCTTCGGCGGGAGGGGGGCGTTGACCGTTTGACAGGCGGCTGCATTTATGGTACAATCCCGGCGGAAGGTGAGATTATGCGTGTGATTTCCCGCCCGGCCGCAGGGGATATGATCCGGCGCCTGCTTCTGGCGTGGCTGCTGACCGGAGCCATACAATATACCTGCCTGCCGGCATCCAAACGGGTGCTGAGCGGCTTTTCCGCCCTGACGGGGCAGTCGTTCCCGCTGCTGCTCGTGGGGACGGCGGTCTGCTTTGTCCTGCTGACGCTGGCGGGCCTGCTCTGGCGCACGGCGCGCTGGGAGCGCGCGGCCCTGCCGCTGTGCTTCGGCTGGCAGCTCGTGCTGGGCCTGTGCGCCTCGTGGTCCGTGCCGCTGCTGTGCGCCGGGCTTGTCGTGCTGGCCCTTCTGCTCGTCTACGCCGCCTATGGCGCGCGGATGGACGGAGAGAGCCTGACAGCTGCGCCGGTGTGCACCGGCCGCCGCGCAGGGCTTATTATTGTAATCATTGCCGCAGCCGTGTTTCTTGTGGCCGTGCTGGCGCTGACGGTGTTCCGCGTGCTGAGCTATGCCGCGCCGACCTATGACTTCGGCATCTTTTCCCAGATGTTCCACAGCATGCGCACGACGGGCCTGCCCGTGACGACGTGCGAGCGCGACCGCGTGCTGTCGCACTTCGCCGTGCATGTTTCGCCGATCTACTATCTGTTCCTGCCGTTTTACGCCCTGTTCCCGTCGCCCGTGACGCTCGAGGTGCTGCAGGCCCTGCTGCTGGCCTCGGCGGTCATCCCGCTCTGGCGCATTGCGCGGCGGCACGGTCTGTCCGGTGTGACGGCCGGCCTGCTGTGCGCCCTGCTGCTGCTCTGGCCTGCCTATGCGGGCGGCACGAGCTATGACGTGCATGAAAACAAATTCCTCACGCCGCTGCTGCTGTGGCTGTTCGACTTCCTCGACCGCCGCTGCGTGTGGGGAATCGCCCTGTTCTCCGTGCTGACCTGCATGGTCAAGGAGGACGCGCCCGTTTATGTCGCGGTCATCGCGCTGTGGGTGGTCCTGCGGGCTCTGACCCGCACCGGGGCGGAGCGGCGCTGGGGCCTGCTCACGGGCGGTGCGATGCTCGTCGGCGCAGTGGGCTATTTCCTCGGCGTGACGGCCTGGCTCGCTGCCGACGGCGACGGCGTTATGTCCTATCGCTACAGCAATTTCCTCTATGACGGCTCGGATTCGCTGTTCACGGTCATCAAGGCCGTGCTGCTCTCGCCGGTGCGGACGCTCCGGGAGTGCTTCGAGGGCGAGAAGATCGCGTTCTTCTTCCTGACGATGGGGCCGCTGCTGTTCCTGCCGCTGTGCACGCGGCGCTATGAGCGGCTCGTGCTGCTCATCCCGTTCCTGCTTGTGAACCTGATGTCGGATTATACCTATCAGCACAGCATTTTCTTCCAGTACACCTACGGCTCTGCGGCCTGCCTGTTCTACCTGACGGCCGTGAATCTGGCGGAGCTGCCGCGCGTCTGGAACCGCCCGGCGCTGGCGGCTACGGCGGCCCTGCTGGCGGGCGTGTGCTTCTGCGGGAACATCCTGCCGCTCTCCGAGAATTATGTCAACCGCTATTTCGACTACCGCGCGGTCTGGCAGGAGACGGACGCCGTGCTGGACCGCATCCCGGACGATGCGAGCGTCACGGCCACGACGTTCCTTGTGGTGCCGCTGTCGCGGCGCGCCGTGCTCTATGACCTGCGCTACTGCTCGCAGGAGCACCTGCTCAGCACGGACTATGTCGTTGTGGAAACGACGGACAGCGGCAGCCTGAAGCCCTATGCCGTGGATGGGGAGGACGGGCTGGAGGGCCTGACGGCTCTGCTGCGCGCCGCGGGCTATGCGCAGCTGCCGGATACCGGAAGCCGCCTGCAGCTCTGGAAAAGGCCGTAGAGGCCGGAATATGCAGCAGATCGACCTGTGGAACCGTTTTGATGCGGAACACCACAGGTCGATTTTTGGTACATTTGCCGTCTTGTAAAATTGGGGGGGACTGGTATACTGGAAGCGTAAGAAAAGAACTTTTCAGGCCGGACAGGAGGCGGCACAGAATGAAACAGAGCGGAAGAAGGATCGCAGCGGTCGTGCTGGCGTTGGTGCTGGCTGCCGCCGGGATGGCGGGCTGCAGAATCAGCCGGACCCGAGCCATGACGGACAAGGAACGCACGGCCTGCGAGGCCTACACCATTTCGTTCCCGGAGGAAGTCCTCGGGGATAAGACGCTTGCAGAGACCATCCTGTCGCTCTGCACGGCGCAGGAGGAGACCGAGCATGGGACCGTCTATGACGGGGCGGCCCTGCAGCCGTATCTCTATCAGTGCAGCGAGGTCACGGAGGTCGTTTCCAGCATGGACCGGCCGATGCATCTGAATGTGAGCTACAAAACGCAGGACGACATCGAGGCTTCGCTCGAGATCGACTATGACGTGATCGTGCTGCGCTCGGTCTATTATCCGGAGGAGGATGCATATGCGCTCGAGCAGATGGGGAAGGCGGTCTGGATGACGCATTTCCGGTATGGAAGCTAGGAGGGCGGAATGGAAGAGTCTGAACTTAGAAATACCGCCCCGGAATATGACCCCAAGCCCTGCCCGCTCTGCGGCAGGACCATGCGGCGCGGGCTGATTCAAAGCGGCGGTGTCCTGTATTTCACCGATGAGGAGAAGTACTGGATCAACTGGCCGCTGAAGTCCCGCGGGGACATCCCGCTGCTGGGCGGGAAGCTCTTTCCGACCTTCCCGGATGACGGCGCGACGAAGCTTGCTCAGATCTGCACGGACTGCGAGATTGTTCTCTTCTACTACGGCAAGAAGTGGGACGACCGGCGCTGGAACAGATAAAAACTGCCGGGAAAGCCCTTGGGGCTTTCCCGGCACAGCTTGTCAAAAAAGTCCCTTCGGGCCTTTTTCGCCAAGCTGACCTCCACCGGCTGTGCGGTGGAGGCCATTTTTTTGCGTATCAGGTGTTGAAGAAGTAGAAGCCCTCCGTCGGGGTAGGGATGGTGCCGTCCACAATGCCGTTCACGGCGTAGACGAAGAGGATGATATAGAGAATCAGCCACAGCACCGAGACGATCAGCCCGATGATGGACATGATGCGGCCCTTGCGGTTGCGCGGCAGGTCAAAGCCCGCGCGGCGGCGCGAGAGGGACGCGAACACGAGTCCGGCGATGCCGAACTGGATGCCGACAAAAAGCGTGACGAGGGAACAGATGCCGCAGACGAAGGCGACGATGGAAAACGCCTTTGCGGTTCCGGGAACCGGGCGCTGCGGCTCGGGGGCGGCAGGGATGACGTCCTGCTGCGGATCATAATTCTGCATGAGGGGGATCTCCTTTCGGATCGTTGGGTTCGGGATGGGTATCGAGCCACTGCCGCCAGCCGTCCAGATCGTCCGGCTCCGGCGTGGTATCTTCTGCATTTTCGGGCGTTTCGGCCTCTGCCGGGGCCTCCGGCTGCGCTTCCGGCAGCAGGGCAAATTCCGTCACGGGCGGCACGTCTGCCTCGCCGCCGAACAGCGGGCGGCGGCGCAGGAGCAGCGCCAGCAGCACGAACAGGCCAAGGCTCACGCCGGAGATGATCGCGCCGGTCTTCAGGCCGGGCGCGGTATAGCGCAGCTCGATGGTGTGCTGCCCGGCCGTCAGCGGGAAGGCGATGACGGCGTCCGTCAGCCGGACGCTCTCGGACGAGGCGCTGGCCGTCTGCGCCAGCGGGACTTCAACGCCGTCCACATAGGCGCGCCAGCCGTTTTCGTAGGGGATGGACGTGTAGAACAGGCCGTCCTCTGCGGCGTCCACCGTGCCGGACAGGCTGGTGTCCGTGTCCTCCGTCACGTTCCAGACGCTCCGGGACAGGCGGGAAAGTCCCTCGTCGAACACGGCGTCGTTCTGCTCGGCCACGTCCAGCGAGATCGTGCCCTCCTTACCCTCGGCAACGGGGTAGGTCAGGGTGACGGTGTCGCCCGCCTTGAAGCAGCCAAGGCTGAACAGGCAGCGGACCTTGATATTGCGCGTGAACAGCCGCTCGCCGTTGCGGTAGACGGTCAGGTCATAGTTGCCGGACGACTTCGTCGTGGCGACGAGCAGGCCGTCCTGCGGCACGACATAGGAGATGCTCAGCTCGCTCTGCCCGTCAGCGTCCTGCGTGGAATAGCTGTACTGCGTGCCGCTCGTGCCGCTGGCGCGCAGATCGCAGGTGTCCGGCGCTTCGAGCGTGTCATATTTCAGGTGGGTGTAGAGCGCGTCGTCCAGCCCCGTGGCCATGCGGAACATGTCCTCCTGCTCCTTGATGGGGTTATAGACGTTCTGCTCCGCCACAAAGCTGCCCAGCGCAGGGTCCGCCACAAAGCCGAGGCCGAGATAGGCGCGGCTGCGCAGCAGCAGAACATTGCCGGACTGCGCGGCGACGGTCGTGTAGGACGTGTCGCGCTGCTGGCCGTCGCGGTCAATGAGGCATTCGAGGCCGCACATCAGGTTCGTGAACGGGCTGCTCTCATAATAGAGGTAGCGGTTGCTTGCGGGCCACGAGGCCAGACCGAGCGAACGGCTGAAGCGGTTGAAGCGGACGTTTGCCGACGAGGTGAAGATGGAAATACCACGGTAGCCGTTGAGCGCGGCGTCATTGAGCGTCTGGTAGGACGTGACCTCCACGCGGCCGCTGCCCTCGGGTACGGCCTGCAGGACGGCCTGCACATCCTCAGACTCGCGTGGATAGGACGAGCGGGACGTGAGCGAGACCTTTGCCACGCCCATGGCGATGCTGCAGACCATTTCCGCCCCGATGACGGCAAACAGCAGCGCCATGCTGAGGAGCTGCCGCCTGCGCTCCGGGCGATACAGCACGAGCGCAAGGCATACAATGGCCAGCGCCAGCGCGCTCAGGAGCATCCGGCGCAAGCTGCCCTCCAGCCCCAGCCCGCACAGGATAATGCCGAGGCAGACGGGAAGGATGACGAACAGATATCGCTTGCGGAAGCAGTCCAGCAGCGTCCACGCACGGTAGGCCATGACGATGAGCACAAAGCTGAACAGGAAGCTGAAGCGATAGGGGAGCATATTGGGGAAATGCCCGCCGTGCCAGTAATAATCCAGCGTGCGGAACAGGAAGCTCAGCAGGAAGAAGGCGAGAAGGCCGATGCTCAGGAGCTTTTCCCGCAGGCGGACCTTTTTGCAGCACAGGAAGAATACGGCCAGCGCCACGGCGGCAAAGCCGCAGTAGACGTTCGGCAGGCCCTCCATTTTTGTCGGCTCCGTCGAGGTGAGCAGGTTGGCCAGCACGCGCCGCGCGCCGTAGGCGAGGCCCGGCAGCGTCTGCTCCTTCAGCAGGTCCAGCGTGCTCTGGCTCTCTGCGGCCTTTCCACTGGCGTCCTCTGCGATGTTCAGCGCCAGCAGCTCCGGCGCCTCGTTCCCGGCGGAGTGGGTGTTCTGCAGGCCGTAGAGCGTCGGCAGCAGCAGAACGGCTGCCATGCCGACGCCGAGCAGCGTGCACAGCGCGATGCGGCAGAAGCGGCGGAAAAAGCGCTTCCAGCCGTCCCAGCGGCAGATGCACCAGACAAAGAAGCTCAGCCCGACAAAGATGCAGCAGAAAAACGAAAGATAGTAGTTGCACAGCAGCGAGAGTGCCAGCGCCAGCGTATACAGGCGGAAGCGGCCCTCACGCAGCAGGCTGACCATGCCGGCCAGCATCAGCGGCAGGAGAGCCAGCGCATCGAGCCAGATGATGTTCCAATAGTAGCCCGCCACAAAGGAGCACAGGGCGTACATCATGGAAAACGGCACGAGCGCAGGCTCGTTCCGGCGGAACGCCGTCCGCAGGAAGACGGCGAAGAACAGACCGGCCAGTCCAATCTTCGTCAGAACGAGCAGCGCGAAGAATTCCCGCAGCAGCGACGCCGGGACCAGCACGGACAGCAGGTACAGGGGACTGGAGAGGTAGTAGGCATACAGCGGCAGGTAGCCGATGCCCATGCCTGCCTCGCGCAGGTACTGCAGCGAGCCGCCGGAGCGGAGCTTTTCCCGGAACGAGACGAAGAAGGGGTAATACTGATGCCACATGTCGTGCGCCAGCACCTGCCGGTCACCGAACGGCCACAGGCCGCCAAGTATGAAGCACAGCAGCATCACGCCGAATGGCACGAAGAACGACAGGACGAGATAGCGGCGCTTCCGCCGCGTGCGGTCAATTTTCTGCATGGGAGGGCCTCCTTTGCGCCATGCGGCGGAGAAGTTGGGGAATAGTTGCCTCGAAGCTCACGCCGTACCAGCGGGCATCCGGTTCGCGCCGGGTCTCGGCGATGGTGTCCGCAACGTAGGCGGAGGCCAGCTCCATGGCATCGTGTACGCTCCAGCCGAGCGTCAGCGCGCCTGCGCAGGTGCTGGCGAACAGGTCGCCCGTGCCGTAGAACACGGCGGGAACATACGGCGCGCTGCACTGCGACACCGCGCCTGCGGCATCCATACACGCCACGCCGACGCGGTCAGGCTCCGTTCGGACGCCGGTCAGGATGGCCGTGCGCGCCCCGAGCGCGAGCAGCCGCTCCAGGAGCGTGCGGATGTAGCTGTCGTCATGCGTCTCACGGTATTCCAGCCCGGTCAGCAGGCAGGCCTCCGTGATGTTCGGCGTGATGAGGTCAGCCTGCGCGCAGAGCGTGCGGAGCACGGCGGGGAAGTCCGGCTCCAGCCCGGCATACAGCGCGCCGTGGTCGGCCATGACAGGGTCCACGAGCCGCATGGCGGGGAAGCGCGTGAAGAAGTCGAGCGCCTGATCCACCTGAGCTCTGCCGCCGAGATAGCCGGTGTAGATCATGTCGAACTGCAGGCCGAGCTGCTGCCAGTGGTCTGCGACCGGCGTGAGCGAGAGCGGCTCATAGCGGAAGCCCTCGAAGGCGGTGTGCGCCGAGAGAACGGCCGTCGGCAGCACGGCGCATTCCAGCCCCATGGCGGAGAGCACCGGCAGCGCAACGGTCAGCGAGCATTTTCCGATGCAGGACAGGTCCTGCATGGTGACGATTCGTTTCATAATCATGACTCCAGAGCGTAAGTTCATATTCATTATAACGCGCTTTTGCCGGAAAGGAAAGCCCTGCTGCGAAAAAAGGCATTCCGGCCCGTTAAAAAGTTTTTTGGAAAATATTGTGGTTAGGACTTGAAATAACCACAAGATATAGTATAATAGGGGTGCGTGAACGACGACCGGATGCTGCACTGCCTCAAAAAAATGCGCAGCGGGAAACGGCTGAGATCGTTCTGAAAGGATCGAAAATTCGGAGTAACACAGAGAAACGGGCAAAGCCCAGGGAGAGAATACCATGAAGATCATCAAGAGAAATGGAGCGGAAGAGACGTTCCGAATCGAAAAAATCATCGTGGCCATCACAAAGGCCAACAATGCGGCCGAGGACGCCGAGCGCCTGACGCCGCTGCAGATCGACCGCATCGCGCAGGCCGTTGCGATCCGCTGCGAGGAAATGAACCGCAGCCTGTCCGTCGAGGAGATTCAGGACCTCGTCGAGGACCAGATCATGGCGCACGGGGCCTTCGAGGTCGCCAAGCGCTATATCACCTATCGCTATACCCGCAGTCTCGTCCGCCAGTCCAACACGACGGACGACCGCATCCTGTCCCTCATCGAATGCAACAACGAGGAGGTCAAGCAGGAGAACGCCAACAAGAACCCGACCATCAACGCCGTGCAGCGCGACTATATGGCGGGCGAGGTCTCGAAGGACATCACGCGCCGCATCCTGCTGCCGCGCGACATCGTCGAGGCGCATGAGGCCGGTATCATCCACTTCCACGATGCGGATTACTATGCCCAGCATATGCACAACTGCGACCTTGTCAATCTCGAGGACATGCTGCAGAACGGCACGGTCATCTCCGGCACGCTCATCGAAAAGCCGCATTCCTTCTCCACGGCCTGCAATATCGCCACGCAGATCATCGCGCAGATCGCCTCGAACCAGTATGGCGGCCAGTCCATCTCTCTGACGCATCTGGCCCCGTTCGTGGATGTCAGCCGCCGGAAGATCCGCGAGAGTGTGGTGCGCGAGATCCGTGAGCTCGGGGCCGAGGCCGCGGAGGAGCGTATTTCCAAGATCGTCGAGGAGCGCCTGCGCGAGGAGATCAAGCGCGGCGTGCAGACCATCCAGTATCAGGTCGTCACGCTCATGACAACGAATGGCCAGGCGCCGTTCATCACGGTGTTCATGTACCTCGGCGAGGCGCGTAATCCGCAGGAGAAGCATGATCTTGCCATCATCATCGAGGAGACGCTCCGTCAGCGCTATCAGGGCGTGAAGAACGAAAAGGGCGTGTGGATCACCCCGGCCTTCCCGAAGCTCATCTATGTGCTCGAGGAGGACAACATCCACGAGGATTCGAAGTATTTCTACCTGACGCGGCTGGCTGCGGAGTGCACGGCGCGCCGCATGGTGCCGGACTATATCTCCGAAAAGAAAATGCGGGAGCTCAAGCTCTCGAAGGGCGAGACGCCGGGCAACGGCGATGTCTACACCTGCATGGGCTGCCGCAGCTTTCTGACGCCGGATTCCTCCGGCAACGGCTGGGACAATGTGGCCAACGCCGGGAACTATGAGCCGGGCAAGCCGAAGTATTACGGCCGCTTCAACCAGGGCGTCGTGACGCTGAACCTTGTCGATGTGGCGCTGTCCTCCGGCAAGGAAATGGACAAGTTCTGGAAAATTTTCGACGAGCGGCTGGACCTGTGCTACCGCGCACTGATGTGCCGTCACGAGCGCCTGAAGGGCACGCTGTCCGACGCGGCCCCCATCCTGTGGCAGTATGGCGCGCTGGCGCGCCTGCCGAAGGGCGAGCCCATTGACAAGCTCCTCTACAACGGCTATTCGACCATCTCGCTCGGCTATGCGGGCCTGTATGAGTGCGTGAAGTATATGACGGGCAAGTCCCACACCGATCCCTCGGCGACGCCGTTTGCGCTGGATGTTATGCGCTATCTGAACGCGGCCTGCGCCAAGTGGCGCGCGGAGACGCACATCGACTTCAGCCTCTATGGCACGCCGCTGGAATCCACGACCTACAAATTTGCCAAGTGCCTGCAGAAGCGCTTTGGCATCGTCCCCGGCGTGACGGACAAGAGCTATATCACGAACTCCTATCACATCCATGTGACGGAGAAGATCAACGCCTTCGACAAGCTGGCCTTTGAGTCGCAGTTCCAGGCTCTTTCGCCCGGCGGCGCCATCAGCTATGTCGAGGTGCCGGATATGCAGAACAACATCGATGCCGTGCTCGAGGTCATGAAGTTCATCTACGACAACATCATGTATGCCGAGCTGAACACGAAGTCCGATTATTGCCAGGTCTGCGGCTACGACGGCGAGATCGAGGTGCTGGAGGACACGGATGGCAAGCTCGTCTGGACCTGCCCGAACTGCGGCAACACCGACCAGAGCAAGATGAATGTCGCCCGCCGCACCTGCGGCTACATCGGCACGCAGTTCTGGAATCAGGGCAGAACGCAGGAGATCAAGGAGCGCGTGCTGCACCTGTAAGACGTGCTTCTGTGCCAAAAGTTCCAATATTCCGGGTGGGGCTGCTGTTAACGGCAGCCCCACCGCAGTCTGTCGAAAAGCCTTCCCAGCTGAAGGCAAAGGAAATCGTCAGAGTTTCCTCAGTTTGTATAAAGAGCCTCGCAGAGTTTGCACTCGCAAGCGCAAAGAAAATAGGAATCATTTTCTCCGGCGGCGTGTACGTCGGAGAAAATACCGCACGGCTCGCAAACGTGCGAAGGGTGTGCCCTTCGTGCGCTGCCGCGAGCCGCAGCCTTTTCAAACGAGAGCCCAGTGAAACGGGTCTCGTTTGAGAGCGTGTCGAAAAGGCTTTTTCGACACGCTCGGGTAGGGCTGCTGTTAACGGCAGCCCCACCGATATTTCGGGAGGAAAAACCATGTTCGGCGATCTGCATATCCATATGATCCTCGACGGCGTGTATTATCGCGCCGCCATCGACGCGCAGAAGGAGCATCCGCTTGACGGCCTCGTCCGCGCGCGGCTGTCTGATTATCAGGCGCGCGGGGTCTGCCTCCTGCGCGACGGCGGGGACGCCTGGGGCGTCAGCCTGCGGGCGCGGGAGCTGGCGGGGGAATACGGCATCGATTACCGCAGTCCAGCCTTTCCCATCTACCGCCGCGGGCACTATGGGGCCTTCATCGGCCGCGGCTTCGACACGGAGGACGAATACCGCGCCCTGCTGGACGAGGCAGGGGAGAAGCGGGCGGACTTCATCAAGCTCATGATCTCCGGCCTCATCGATTTTGACCACTTCGGCGTTCTGACGGAGCCGGGCCCGGAGCCGCAGGACATCCGCCGGATGATCGAGCTGGCCCACGCGGCCGGATTTGCCGTTATGGCGCATGCGAACGGTGACCGCGCCGTTACGGCGGCCCTGCAGGCGGGCGTGGACTCCATCGAGCATGGAGCCTACCTTTCCGAGAGCGTACTGCTCCGCATGGCGCAGCAGCGCACGCTGTGGGTGCCGACGCTCTCGACCATCGGGAATCTGATCGGCAGCGGGCGCTATCCCGACGCCGTGCTGAAGCGCCTGCTTGCCCAGCAGCAGGAGGCCGTCCGCTTTGTCGCCGCGCACGGCGGCCGCATCGGCCTCGGCAGCGATGCCGGGGCGTGGCATGTGATGCACGGACAGGCCATTTCGGACGAGCTCGGGTATCTCACTGCAGCGCTCGGCCCGCGCACGGAGCCGCTTCTGCTGGAGGCCGAAGCGTACGCTTCTGTTACATTCTGCCGAAAGTGACCGTTGATTTGCCGAAATTTCTCCGATATAATAATTAAGGAACCTCTGAATAAATCGACTGCGGCGCTCAGCGGGTCTTTCGCCCCAACTTATCGGTTTGAAAATCTTGAAATATTGCGCAGCCGTTGGCGGCTTTGCCGCCTTACGGATGCGGCATGCCCCTTGCGGGTACACAAAGTATTCCTGCAATTTTCAAACCTCAATTTGGAACAAAATCCCTCGCTGACCGCTCTTGCAATTTAATCAGAGGTTCCTTAAAAATGCCAAAAGGAGAGAGAACGGTATGCAATATGTGCTTTTTAATCCGCAGGCCGGAAACGGCAGCGGTGCGCAGCAGGCACGCGCTCTGGACGCGCGCTTCCCGGAGGAGACGTTTTCCTATACCGATATGACAACGATCAGCGACTATGCGGCCTGGCTCGGCACGCTCCCGGCGGATGCGTCCCTTATCATCGCGGGCGGCGACGGCACGCTGAACCGCTTTCTCAACGACACGAACGGCATGGCCCTCCCGGAGCAGCTCTATTATTTCGCCACCGGCAGCGGAAACGACTTCCTGCATGACCTTGGCCTCGAGAAGGGCGCGGACCCGGTCCCTGTGGCGCAGTATCTGCGCGATCTGCCCACGGTCACGGTGAACGGAAAGCACTGGCGCTTCCTCAACGGCATCGGCTACGGCATTGACGGCTACTGCTGCGAGGTCGGCGACGCTCTGCGCGGCAAGTCCGACAAGCCCGTGAATTATACGGCCATCGCCATCAAGGGCCTGCTGTTTCACTTCCACCCGGCTAACGCCGAGGTCACGGTCGACGGCAAGACGAAGCGCTATCGCCGCGTCTGGCTCGCGCCGACGATGAACGGCCGCTTTTACGGCGGCGGCATGATGGTCACGCCGGACCAGCATCGCGGCAATGCTGAGGGCAAGGTCAGCGTGTGCGTCATGCACGGCAGCGGCAAGATCAAGACGCTGGCGGTATTCCCGTCCATTTTCAAAGGCGGCCATGTAAAGCACACGGAAATGGTCGAGATCCTGACGGGTCATGACATCGAGGTGCGCTTTGACAGCCCCTGTGCGCTGCAAATCGACGGCGAGACCATCCGGAATGTGACTTCCTACAGCGTCCACGCGGGCGTCCCTGCGCGGGTCTGACAGAAAAAACGGCCGGAGTATGTATTCCTCCAGCCGACGGTGTGTCAAAAAAGCCTCGCAGAGTTCGCCGTCCGCAGGCGGCGAATCAAATCGGATCATTTTCTCCGGCGGCGTGTACGTCGGAAAAAATACTGCGCAGTCCGCCAGTGTGCGGATCGTCCGGCAAAGGCGGACGATCGTGCGCGCAGCGGACTGTAGCCCCTTTGTATGGAAAGCCCAAAGGGCTTTCCATACAGTTAATTGGCCGGAGCGCTCAGCGCTCCGGCCGTTTTATGTGGGTTTTACTGCTTCGTGAAGACCATGGGGAACAGATCGCCCAGCATCTCGCTGAGAGACTGCAGGTCCATTGCGTCGCCCGTGACGGACGTGAAGGTCAGCTTGCCGCCCTCGAGCGTGTAGGAAACATAGTCCTCTTCGGAGAAGTCGGCTTCCTGCTCCTCAAAATAGAGCTTGCCGTCAGCTGCCTTGTAGACGCCGGACTCCTCGTCCTCTTCCAGAGAGCTCAGCAGGGACTCTTCGTCGAGCTGGCTGATCTGCTCGGCGACATAGTCCGAAACGCTGGAGCCGGTGCTCTGCTCGAAGGCCGCGTCGAAGTCCTCGCGGGACAGTCCGGATTCCTCGGCGGTCTTGTAGAGCGCCGCCTCAATGGCGGAGCCGCAGCCCTGCAGATAGGTGTGCAGCGCGGTAACGGTGGCTTCCTTGTCGGCCTGCATGGAATAGGTGCCGTCTTCGCCCAGCGTCAGAGTGTAGGGAACGGGCAGGGTCAGGTTGGCCAGATCCTCTTCGGCAAGGCCGAGCTGGGTCATGGCGGAGTTCAGGGCAGGGGCCAGATCGAGATCGATCTTGTAGGTACCGGGCAGGTCGGACTTGCCGCCGCCGCAGCCGACGAGCGCAAGGACAAGGGCCAGCGCCAGCAGGCACAGTGCGAGAGACTTTACATGTTTCATGATTTTCTTCCTTTCTTTTTTGCAAAAAATGCAAGTTGATTATAGCATAACGGGATGCGGGTGTCAATCCATCGGGCGGCCGTTTAGAACGGTTTCTGCCAGCCGGTCGCCCTCGTAGCGGAGCTTCAGCGAAAAAAACGGCGCATGCTCCCGCATAAGGCGCAGGAAAATGCGGTCCCCCTCCCACTGCGGCAGGGCGGCGAACTGTGCCTCCGGGATCCATGCCAGCTCGCCCTCGTCGCAGTCCCGCAGGGTTCCGCGGCAGGCCGAGGCGTGGAACAGGTGCATGTATTCGCCCTCCCAGCAGTCGCTGACGAAGGTCACGATGCCGCAGTAGCGGTACTCCGTCAGCTCCAGCCCCGTTTCCTCGCGGAATTCGCGGCGGACGCAGTCGTCCGGGCTTTCGTTTTCTTCAAATTTTCCGCCGATGCCGATCCACTTGTCGTGATTCGGATCGTTTTTCTTTTTGTTGCGGTGCAGCAGGAGCCAACTCCCGTCCTGCTCCAGATAGCAAAGCGTGGTATTCTTCATAGCGATCTCCCGAAAAAAGCCCCTGCAATCGCATGACGGTTGCAGGGGCCGGTTTTATTCTGCGGCGCTGGGATTGGTGGCGGGGTTCACGATGACTTTCACGGCGTTGTGCAGGTTCTCTGCGACGCAGTGCGCCTGTCCCTTGGCCTGCTCGCCGTCGAGCGTCCAATCCATGTCGGCGGGGGCGTCGATCTCCAGATGGCTGGCGCTCGTGAACGTCAGCATGGGCGTGTGGTAATCCTGCGTCGTCAGGGCCAGCACGCAGTCGCTCAGCTCCATCAGGCTCTGCGGTTTGCGCACGAGCAGCAGCTCGAACACGCCGTCGTTCATGTCCACGATCTCCGGGGAGAGCGTCAGAATGCCCGCAACGGATGTGGAGTTGCTGATGGCGCCGAAGATATAGTCGTCCTCGAGCACGGTCTCGTGGTCGAGCAGAAAGCGCACATGGCGGCTGCGGATGGACGGCAGCTCCTTGATGCCGCCGAGCACATAGGCCAGATGGCCCAGCGCATTTTTTACGCTCTGCGACGTGGCGTAGGATGCGCGGGTGAACGCGCCGAACGAGGCGACATAGGAGAAGCAGCGGCCGTTGAAGCTGCCGAGGTCCAGTGTGCGCGGCTCGCCCTCGACGATGTCGCGCGCGGCCTGCAGCAGGTTGCGCGACAGGTGCATGCTGCTGGCAAAGTCGTTCGTGCTGCCTGCGGGGATGTAGCCGATGGGCGTGTCGCTTCCGGCCGCATAGACACCGGAGACGACCTCGTTGAACGTGCCGTCGCCGCCTGCGCAGACCACGCAGTCGAATTCGCGGCAGCGGGATGCTGCGACCTGCGTTGCGTCGCCGCGGGCAGCTGTAGTATAGACCGTGACGTCGTAGCCGCCGCGGTTGAAAATGCTGACGATCTCCGCCAGCGCGCGGTTCGCACGCTTTTTTCCCGAGCAGGGGTTCAGAATGAGCAGCAGCCTCTTCATCGCACGATCCTCATGCGGAAACGCACCCAGACAAAGATGCAGCCTGCGGCGATCACAAGGCCGATGCCGAGCAGCGCCCACTGCTCCTTGGAGCGCGGCTTGCGGATATGGAACGGCATCACAAAGCTGGCGCCAGTCAGCGCCATAATAACGAGCAGCGCCCCATGCAGGATCGCGGCACGCTGGAAAATATCGAGGAAGCAGAAGAAAAACGGGAAAATGAGCGCGGCTGAGGTGATGGGAAGGCCCGTGTAGGTCTTGCGGCACTCGTCCGTCTCCTGCTGGCGCAGCTCCTCCGTCACGTTGAAATAGGCAAGGCGAATGAGCCCGGCGAGCACATAGAGCGCCGCAATCAGCACGGCATACCAGACAGAGCCGCACACGACGATCGTGATGACGGCGGGCAGGATGCCGAAGGCAACGATGTCGCACAGAGAGTCAATCTGAATGCCGAAGCCCTTCTGCTCCGCCGTGCGGTTCTTCTTCGTGCGGGCGACGCGGCCGTCAAACATATCGCAAAGGCCGCTGAACATCAAACAGAGGATTGCCAGCAGCGGGTGGCGGGCGACGGCCAGCCCGATGCCGGTCACGGCCGACAGCAGGCTGAGGTAGGTCAGAATGACCGTGTAATCATAGAAACCAATCATAAATAACTCCTTCTGCCGCAGGACGGCACCGGAAAACGGACGTCGGATAGACGAATCATAGTCGTCTTGTTATTATCCCACATTTTCGGCGATTCGTCAAGTCCCGGTATTTTCCGACAGAATGCGGCAGAGCAGGACGGAAAAGGCGTGGTCCTGCGCGGGCTTCCGGGCAGCCGTACGGTGCAGGCGGACACCGCCGCGGCGCAGGCGGGCGGACTCGGCGCGAACGGTGAGCAGAGCGTCGATATTGTCCTTTGTGTAGGCATGGCCCGCCGGATGCAGGGGCTGCGCGCTGCGCGCAAGGCACAGGGCGGCAAGGCCGTAGTCCTGCGTGATCACAACGTCGCCGGGGCGCAGGTGCGACAGCAGCAGATAGTCCGTGCTGTTGTGCCCGCAGTCCGCAACAAAGACCTCCACACCGGGAATGGAAAAGACATGCGCCGTGTCGCAGAACAGCAGACACGGCACATGGAAGGCGGCGCATTGCCGCACGGTCTCGCGGACGACGGGGCAGCCGTCCGCATCGATCAGAACGCGCATGGGCTTCAGTGGCGGGGCGTCAGCAGGCCGCGCTTGTCGTGGATGACATTGCGCGGGCAGGCCATGGCGCACATGCCGCAGGAGAGGCACTTATCCGCGTAGATAAAGGCGCGGTTTTCCGAAACGACGATGGCTCCGGCCGGGCAGGTGCGCTCGCACAGGCCGCAGCCGATGCAGCTCACGGCGCAGACATCGCGGCAGCGGGCGTCCTTGTTCGAGCAGAGGACGACAATGGGGTTGTCCTCGAGCCGCAGGTGGATGACGCGCTGCGGGCAGGCCTGATAGCACGCGCCGCAGCCGATGCAGCGGCTCTCGTCGACCTCGGCCACGCCGTAGGAGTTCAGCGAGATCGCGCCGAAGCGGCAGACCTCCATGCACGCACCGCAGCCGGTGCAGCCGTAGAGGCAAAGATCGTAGCCCTCCGGGCTCTGGTTGGCGCGGCAGCCGCCGTTGCAGTGGACGCAGGCAACCTTGGACGGGAACTTCTTTCTGACTTTCATCTCATGCAACCTCCCCGTTATTTGCGTGCATAGGGCGTGCCGGTCAGCGGCAGACTGGTGCGCGGCTCACCGTCGAGCCGGTAATAGGCATCTGCAATGGCCGGTGCGGTGGGGATCGAGGTGATCTCACCGATGCCGATTGCGCCGCAGGCCACGTTCAGGCCCGGCTTGTCGATGACAATGGCCTTGATCTCCGGCACCTGATGGGCACGGAACAGGCCGAGCGTGCCGAAGCGCGCCGTCGGACGGCAGTTTTCGTCGATGGGATACTGCTCCGTCAGGGCATAGCCCATGGACATGACGACGCCGCCCTCGATCTGGCCCTCGCAGGAGAGCGGGTTGATGGCCTTGCCGACGTCGTGCGCGGCTATCATTTTGCGGATGAGGCCGGTCTTCTCGTCGAGGATGCAGACCTGCGTGGCGTAGCCGTAGGCGACGTGGGAGACCGGATTCGGCACGTCCGCGCCGAGCGGGTCGGTCTTCGCGAGGTATTCGCCGTAGAATTCTTTCCCGATGAGGTCGCTGAGCGACTTTCCGGCCAGCGCCTCGTGGAGCTGCAGGCAGGCGCGGCGGCAGGCCTCGCCGGTCACAAGCGTCTGGCGGGAGCCGGACGTGTCGCCGGAGTCCGGGGCGATCCAGGTGTTGGAACGCTCATAGACGATGTCGTCGCGGGAGAGGTTCGTGTTTGAGCAGACCATCTGCACCAGCACGGTGCCGAGGCCCTGCCCGATGCACGAAGCGCCGGAATAGATATGGACCTTGGAATCGCCCTCGACGATGAGCTTGCAGCGGCCCCAGTCCGGCAGGCCGACGCCGAGGCCGGCATTCTTCATGGCGCAGGCGATGCCCTTGATCTTGGCGTTGTCGTATTCGTCCTTTACGGCAAGGAGCGTCTCCACAAGGCCGGTAGAGTCATCGACGATCTGCCCGTTCGGCAGCACACCGCCGGGACGGATGGCGTTGCGGTAGCGGATCTCCCACGGGGAGATGCCGACAAGGTCGGCAGCGCGGTTCAGCAGCGTCTCCACGGCGAAGCACGTCTGCGTGACGCCAAAGCCGCGGAACGCACCGGCAGGCGGGTTGTTCGTATAGTAGGCATAGCCGTCGATCTCGAAGTTTTCGTAGGCATAGGGACCGGCGGCGTGCGTGCAGGCGCGCTCGAGCACCGGGCCGCCCAGCGAGGCGTAGGCGCCAGTGTCAGAGACGACCTTGGCCTTCACACCCTGGATGATACCGTTTTCGTCCACGCCCATCGTGAAGTCCATCTCGAAGGGATGGCGCTTCGGGTGGATGAGCAGGGACTCGGCGCGCGTCAGCTTGCACTTGACGGCGCGGCCGGTCTTATAGGCGATGAGCGCGGCCAGCGGCTGGACGGTCATGTCCTCCTTGCCGCCGAAGCCGCCGCCGACGAGGGCATTCTGGATCTTGACCTTCTCGGGCGGCAGGCCGAGGGCCATCGTGACCTCGTGCAGCGTGGTGTGGGCGCTCTGGTCCGTCGTGTAGAGGCGGATGCCGTCTCCGTCCGGCACGGCCACGGCGCATTCCGGCTCAAGGAAGGCGTGCTCCGTGAACGGGGTGGAGAAGTGATCCTGCACGACAAATTTCGAGTGGGCAATGGCCTCCTCGGCATTGCCGCGGGAAACGTGCTTATGCGTCAGCAGGTTGCCCTTGCGGTGGACGAGCGGCGCATAGGGCGCGGCGGCCTCCTCGGGGTTGTGCACGGCGGGCAAAATCTCATATTCCACCTTGACGAGCTTCTTGGCCTTTTCCAGAATCTCCGGCGTCTCAGCCGCGACAAGGGCCAGTGCGTCGCCGAGGAAGTGGACGACGCCGCCGACGGGGACCATGACGTCCCAGTCGTGGACGATGTGTCCGATGATGTTCTCGCCCGGCACATCCGCTGCGGTCAGCACGCAGATAACGCCGGGCAGCGCGGCCGCCTTGGACGTGTCGATGGACAGCACGCGGGCGCGCGGATATTTGCTGCGCACGGCGGAGCCGTAGCACATTTTTTCGGGGTAGTAATCGTCGGGGTATTTGCCGGTGCCGAGGACCTTCTCCTCGACGTCCAGACGCTGGACGCGGGAGCCGATCTTCCAGTCCGTCGTGGCGGGCAGGGGGATCTTCTTTTCGCGCAGGATCTTCCCGGCCAGACGGATGGCCTCGACGATCTTGACATAGCCGGTGCAGCGGCAGTAGTTGTTGCGGATGGCCCAGCGGATCTGCTCCTCCGTCGGGTCCGGCGTGCGGTCGAGCAGGGCCTTGGCGCACAGCACCATACCGGGGATGCAGAAGCCGCACTGCACGGCGCCAGCCTCGCCGAAGGCGAAGGTGTAGGCAGCCTTTTCAAAGTCGGAAAGACCCTCGACCGTCAGGATGTGCTTGCCGTCGAGCCGCTCGGTGTCCGGAACGCAGGCGCGGCAGGGCTCGCCATTGATGAGCACGGTGCATGCGCCGCAGGCGCCCTCGCTGCAGCCGTCTTTTACGGAGGTGAGATGCAGCTCATCGCGCAGGTAGCGCAGCAGCTTCTGCTTTTTGGCGACGGTAACTTCGGCACCGTTTATGTAAAATGTTGCCATGGAAACAGGTCCCCTTTGTAAAATAATCCGGTCGCAGCCGGTGGACGGGCTCGTATCACTCAGATTATACTATAAATAGAGAAAGCCTGCAAGGCAGAGACTAACTTTTTTTGCGATTTTTTTCTGAATTTTGACTTATAACAATAAAAAACTACAAGGAAATCGCGATTTTTCTATCGATAAGCTAAAACTTTTTTTGTACCCGGCAAAAAATGCGGGAAAGGATTGAAAATCGGGTGTGGATTTGGTACACTATCTAAGAAATGAAAATGCGGAGTTTCGGCTTTTTTGCGCCGCATGCGCCGTATGGGTAATATAGCAGACTGTCAAAAAACCTGCCAAGCCAAAAGTTTCGGAGGGAAGAAAAGTGTGAAAGGAAACCGTCAGGGTGTCCTTTCGCGTTCCATAACCCGCCGCAGCGGCAGAATTGCAAAATCATGCTTCAAAATTTATTTTGCAATTCCAGAAGCAGCTTGGCGAAAAAGCCCTGGAGGGACTTTTTTGACAAGCTGAATATAGGTAGGGGAACTGGTATGGAAACGACAAAGACATTTCAGGAGCTCGGTGTCAGCGAGGAGATCCTCCGTGCGCTGGAAAAGAAGGGCGTCGCAATGCCGACGCGCGTGCAGGAGGAGGCCATCCCGCCGCTGCTGGCGTGGCGCGACGTCATCGCCAAGGCGCCGACGGGAACGGGCAAGACGTTTGCCTTTGGCATCCCGATGATCGAGCACATCGATCCGCAGTCCGACGATCTGCAGGGCCTGATCCTGGCCCCGACGCGCGAGCTGGCCATCCAGATCGCCGACGAGCTGCGCGGCTTGCTCACATTTTATAAGGATATCCGCGTGACGGTCGTCTATGGCGGCCAGCGGCTCGAGCCGCAGATCCGCAGCCTGCAGCAGCATCCGCAGATCGTCGTGGCAACGCCCGGCCGTCTCATGGATCACTATAACCGCAAGAACCTGCGCCTCGACCGCATCAAGACCGTCATTCTCGACGAGGCGGACCGCATGCTGGACATGGGCTTCTTCGATGATGTGACGAAAATTCTCGACCGCATCAAGAACCGTACGAACCTCGGCCTGTTCTCCGCGACGATCTCGCAGGAGGTCATGACTGTCAGCTGGATGTACCAGCGCGACGAGGTGGAGATCACCGTTGCCCCGACGGAGGAGAGTAAGCCTGATATCGATCAGTATTCCATCACGGTCCCACGGCTGGAGAAGGAAGAGGCTATGCTGCGCATCCTACGCTCCGGCGCGCTTGAGCGCGTGATCGTGTTCTGCAACACGAAGGTCATGTGCCAGCGCCTGAGTGACGACCTGCGCCGCGCGGGCATCCGCGCCGACTGCCTGCATGGCGACATCAAGCAGGCCACGCGCGAAAAGACCATGGCCGATTTCCGCCATGGCAAGCTCCCGGTCCTCATCGCGACGGACGTTGCCTCCCGCGGCATCGACGTGGACGACGTCGACGGCGTCATCAACTACGACGTCCCCGAGGAGAACGAATACTATATCCACCGCATCGGCCGCACGGGCCGCGCCCGGAAAAAGGGCATCTCCTTCACGCTGCTCGGCTCGTTCCCGGAGAAGGCCAAGCTGGACGAGATCGCAAAATTTGCGGGCTTCCACATCGTTCCGATGATCTTTGACGAATACGGCTGTCTGGTGCCCGCACCTGCAGAGGAAAAGCACCCGACATCCCGCAGGCGGTTCTGATGCGCCCGGCGGAGGAGGGCCTGCTCCTGCTGTGCTGCGCGCTCGGCACGCAGGATGTGCCGCTGACCCCGGCGCAGTACCGCACGCTTGCCCGGCGCGTCCGGCAGACCTGTCAGGCTGGAGACGGCGAGGTGACGCCTGCCTATCTCCGGGCGCTCGGCTATCCGGAGGCGGCCGCCGTGCAGATCACGGCGCTGCTCGACCGGACGGACACGCTGCACCGCTATCTCGAGGCCGCTGCCGCGCAGGGCATCACGGCTCTGACGCGCCTTTCGGACGGCTTCCCGGCGCGCCTGCGCCGCATGGGCGAGACGGAGTGCCCGCCCGCCCTGTTCTGCCGCGGCGACACGGCCCTGCTCGGCACGCGCTGCGTTGCGCTCGTCGGCTCGCGGCAGCTCCGGCCGGATAACCGCCGCTTTGCTGTGCAGGCCGGAAAGCTCGCTGCGGCAGAGGGCTTTACGCTCGTCTCCGGCGGGGCTGCCGGTGCGGACACCGCCGCGCAGGAGGCCTGCCTTGCAGCGGGCGGCCGGGTGATCTGCTTTGTGCCGGACAGTCTGCTGGATCATCCCGCGCGGCAAAACGTGCTGTATTGCAGCGCGGGCGGCTATGAGCTGCCGTTTTCCACGCCGCGCGCCCTGGCCCGCAACTGCCTCATCCACGCCATGGGCGAAAAGACCCTTGTGGCCCAGTGCGCCGAGGGAACGGGCGGGACCTGGTCCGGTTCGCAGTGGAACCTGCGCCGCGGCATGTCGGAGCTTTACGTCTTTGACGACGGATCGGCGGCAAGCGCGGCACTGCAGTCCTGCGGAGCGGAGAGGTTGCCGGATATTCCGGCGTCTCTCGCCCTGTTACGGCCCTTCCAATTGTCCATTTTCGATGGGAAATCGGACGAAAAGCGGAAAAAGTAAATTTTCAGTTGATTTTGACAAAGCAATCGTGTATAATCTCCGTACGACACCGAAGATCATGGATCTGACCTGACGTATGGAGGTTATTTTTATGTGTGGAATTGTTGGTTATGCCGGTTCGAAGCAGGCAGCTCCCATTTTGCTGGACGGCCTTTCCCGTCTGGAGTATCGCGGCTATGATTCCGCTGGACTGTGTGTTTTTTCGGAAGGGGAGCTGAAGCTCGCCAAGTCCAAGGGCCGTCTGGCCGTCCTGCGCACAAAGACGGAAAACGGCGCGACGCTCCCCGGCTATCTCGGCATCGGCCATACCCGCTGGGCGACGCACGGCGCACCCTCGGACGAGAATGCGCATCCGCAGCTGTCCACGAACGGCAGCATCTGCATCGTGCACAACGGCATCATTGAGAATTTCCTGCCGCTGAAGGAGTTCTTGCTGAAGCAGGGCAAGACGTTCCGCTCCGAGACGGACACGGAGGTCATCGCCAATCTGCTGGAATACTATTATGAACAGGAAAACGACCTGATGAAGGCCGTCCGCCTGACACTCGGCCGGATCGAGGGCAGCTATGCGCTCGGCATCCTCTGCGCCGACCGGCCGGATTCCATGATCGCCGTCAAGAAGGACAGTCCACTGATCTTCGGCTTCGGCGAGGGAGAGAACTTCATTGCCTCGGATGTCCCGGCCATCCTGCCGTATACGCGCAGCGTCGTGTATCTCAACGACGGCGATATGGTCGTGTTCACGAAGAACGCTGCGCAGTTCTATGACGCAAACGGTACGCCCGTGCGCAAGGCCCCTGAGCACATCGAGTGGGAGATGTCCGCTGCGCAGAAGGGCGGCTATCCGCACTTCATGCTCAAGGAAATTTACGACCAGCCTAAGGCCCTGCGCGATACGATCAATCCACGGATCCGCAACGGCCGCGTCGTGCTGGACGATGTGAAGCTCGATGAGAGCTATCTGCGCGGCCTGCGCCGCATCTATATGGTCGCCTGCGGCTCGGCGTCCTATGTCGGCAATCACGCCAAGTATATCCTCGAGCGCACGACGCGCATCCAGGTCGAGCCGGTGCTCGCCTCAGAGTTCCGCTATTCCGAGCCGGTGCTCGGCGACGATACGCTCGTTATCATCATCAGCCAGTCCGGCGAAACGGCCGACACACTGGCCGCCCTGCGTGAGGCCAACGCCCGCGGTGCGCGGACGCTCGCCATTGTCAACGTGGTCGGCAGCGCCATTTCCAAGGCGGCGCACGACGTCATCTACACCTGTGCCGGCCCCGAGATCGCCGTTGCCACGACGAAGGCCTATTCCACGCAGCTGGCCGTCATCTACCTGCTGGCCATGTATATCGGCGAAAAGCTCGGCACGCTTGCGCCGGAGTGCTATGCCGCCATGCTCGAGGGCCTGCAGCGCCTGCCGGACCAGGTGGCGCAGATCCTTGTGCCGGAGAATCTGGCAAAGATCGAGGAGGCTGCGGAGGCCTTCAGCCACAACCACGACGTGTTTTTCATCGGCCGCAACCTCGACAGCGCGACCTGCCTCGAGGGCAGCCTGAAGCTCAAGGAGATCGCCTATGTCCATTCCGAGGCCTATCCTGCAGGTGAGCTGAAGCACGGCCCTATCTCCCTCATCGAGGAGGAGACGCTCGTTGTGGCCCTTGCCACAGTCGAGAAGCTCTTTGACAAGACCATGGCCAACGTCCGCGAGGTCAAGGCGCGCGGCGCACACGTCCTCGGCGTGACGACGGAGGACTTTGCCGGGGAGATCGAAAAGTATGTCGACCGCAGCCTCATCGTGCCGAAGACGCACCCGCTGCTGCAGCCGAGCCTGACGGTCATCCCGCTGCAGGCCTTTGCCTACTATATCGCACTGGCCCGCGGCTGCGATGTCGATATGCCGCGCAATCTGGCCAAGTCCGTCACGGTCGAATAATTCAAAATTTTAGATTTCTGCGGAGGCTGCCATATGGCGGCCTCCGCCTTCGTTTGCAGTCTGTTGTGCGCACGAACTGCCCGCCAAGGGCGGACAATTCGCACCCTGACGGACTGAGCGGTATTTTCTCCGACGTATGCGCTGCCGGAGAAAATGATCTCACCTTCTTCGCCGACTGCGGGCGGCGAACTCTGCGAGGCTTTTTCCTGCATTGCGGAGCGGAGCAGAGAGGCCGCTGCTTGTTATTTTGCGGGATCTATGGTAAAATATCTTTATCCTATCCCAAAATTCTATGAAAGTGGTGAAACTATGTTGGACTTTCGCCCCATCTGCCTGGAGGACCGCGCGTGGATCGAACCCGTGATGCAGGCTGCGGCTGGGCATGGCAGCGAGTTTTCCTTTGTGAATCTCTACCTGTGGGGGGACCAGCGCGTAGCGTCGGTGGACGGCACGCCCGTGTTCCTCAGCAATTTTTCCGGGAGCCTGACGTACCCGTGGCCCGTGGGCTGCCGGGATCTGCCGGGCACACTGGAGCTGCTGCGGCAGGACGCGCGGGAGCGCGGCATCCCGCTGCGCCTGTTCGGCCTGCTGCCCGAGGAGCGCGACCGGCTCGAGGCGCTGTGTCCCGGCCGCTTTCGCTTCCACAGCGTGCGCGACAGCGCGGACTATGTCTACGAGACGGAGCAGCTTGCCCAGCTGCACGGCAAGAAGCTGCAGGCCAAGCGTAACCACTGCAACCGCTTTGAGGCGGCCTACCCGGATTATCGCGTCCTGCCGCTGACTGCGGACCAGCTGCCGCGCTGCCGCGCCTTTACGGACGAGTGGTATCGCCTGCATTTTCTGGAGAACGACCCCGCGGACTACGCGTTGGAGCAGCGCGCCATCGGGCTGGCATTCGACCATTTCGATGCGCTCGGCATGACGGGTCTTGTGCTGGAGGTCGAGGGCGAGGTCGTCGCCTTCGCCATGGGCAACCCCATCCGGCCGGATATGTTTGACGTGAACTTTGAAAAGGCCCGCGCCGATATGAACGGCCCGTATCCGATGATCAACCGCGAATTTGCCCGCCGGATCGCTGAGACGCCCTACCGCTTTCTGAACCGCGAGGACGACATGGGCCTCGAGGGCCTGCGCCGCGCGAAGGAAAGCTATATCCCGGACCTCCTGCTGGAGAAGCTGCTGGCAGAGGAGCTGCCCGCATGAGGGCGGCGCGACGCGACCTGCCCGCCCTGACGCGGCTGTGGCAGGCCTGCTTCGGCGATACCGAGGCGGAGGTGCGCGCGTTCTGGCAGGCGCTGTTCGACTGCACGCCCGTCTATCTGCGCCGCGCGCCGGACAGCAGCCCCGCTGCCATGCTGTGCGCACTCCCGGCGGAGCTGGTCGGCGACGACGGAGACGCTGTCCCTGCTGCCTATCTCTACGCCGTCTGCACGGCCCCGGCCCTGCGCGGGCGCGGCCACTGCCGCCTGCTCTTGCAGGAGGCGGAGCAGGACCTTGCAAAGCAGGACGTCCGCGCGGCCGTGCTCGTCCCGGCGGAGGAGAGTCTGTTCGGGTTCTATGCCCGCTTTGGCTACCGGACCGTGTTCACCTGCCGGACTGAGACGGTCCCGGCGGCGCGCGGCGACTGCAGCATCACGCCGCTCACGCCGGATGGCTGGCAGAGCCTGCGCGAGCTGCAGCTCTATGACAGCCATCTGTCCTATCCGCCGGAGCTGCTGCGCTGGCAGGAAACGATCTCCCGCAGCAGCGGGGCTGGCCTTTACCGCATCGAGACGGGCGATGCCGTCTGCTGCGCCGCGGCGGAGCGGGACGGCGAAACGCTGCTCGTGCGCGAGCTGCTGCCGGACTGCCCGGAGGCCGCCGCCGCGCTGGCGGACAAGCTCGGATGCCGGGAGGCGTCCTTCCGCACGGCTGGCGGCACGCAGCCCTTCGGCATGGCAAAATCGCTCGACGGAACGCCGCTCCCGCAGCGGGCCTACCTCGGCCCGGCGTTTGAGTAAGGCGGAACATGTACCGGCCCCCAAATTTGACGGTAGCGGCGGTCAGTGACCGCCATGCAGACTGGCAATATTTGCTGCAAATGTTCTGTGGCGCGAGGCCACCGGATTTGTCATTGCGAGGAGGCCGACGTGGCAATCTCGGGCAGGCAGTTACGATTTCGCCGATCGCTTTCCCACGATCCGGGTCCTGCGAGATTGCCGCGTCGCTTTCGCTCCTCGCAATGACACGTCAGGGGAGTGCGGCGGTGCACCAGTGCCCTCCTGCGGTTAAATCCCCCCTGACTGGGCGGTCACTGACCGCCGCTACAGGCTAACTTTATTTTTCGGCAGCCTGCACGAACTGCAGGCGTACAGCCGGTCGGGACATGCCCCGAACCGATAACATACGAAATAAATGATATAAAAAATGGAGGAATTTATCATGAAACGTTGGCTTTCTCTGATCCTTGCGGCGGCGCTGGCCGTCTGCGTCTTTGCTGCCTGCAGCAAGGACGACAACACGTCCGGCTCGGCCGGAAAGCACCATGTGGAGATCGAGGTGCAGGATTACGGCACCATCGCCGTGGAGCTGGACGGCGATGCCGCACCCATCACGGTCGAAAACTTCCTGAAGCTGGCAAACGAGGACTTCTATGACGGCCTGACGTTCCACCGTATCATCGATGGCTTCATGATCCAGGGCGGCGATCCCGAGGGGACCGGCATGGGCGGCTCGGACGAGACGATCAAGGGTGAATTCTCCGCCAACGGCGTGGAAAATAACCTGTCGCATACGCGCGGCGCGATCTCCATGGCCCGCAACAGCGTCAGCATGGACAGCGCGAGCTCACAGTTCTTCATCGTGCAGAGCGATTCGACCTATCTGGACGGCCAGTATGCCTGCTTCGGTTATGTGACGTCCGGCATGGACATCGTCGACCAGATCTGCAAGGACGCGCAGCCGACGGACGGCAACGGCACGATCCCCGCAGCGGAGCAGCCGGTCATCACGGCCGTCCGCGTCATCGACTGATGGGCAGACAGCTCGTTCTGGCGGAGAAGCCCTCCGTCGGCCGGGAGCTGGCGCGCGTGCTCGGTTGCAGGCGCGGCGGCGAGGGCTACCTGGAAGGCGACCGCTATGTTGTCACCTGGGCGCTCGGGCATCTGGTCACGCTGGCCGACCCGGACGTCTATGAGAAAAAGTGGGAGAAGTGGGACATGGCCGACCTGCCGATGCTCCCACAGCATAGGAAGCTCGTCGTCATCCCGCAGACGGCGCGGCAGTTCCGCGTGGTGCAGGGACTGATGAAGCGCAGCGACATCACCGGCCTCATCATCGCCACGGATGCCGGGCGCGAGGGTGAGCTCGTTGCGCGCTGGATCATGGCCAAGGCGGGCTGGAACAAGCCTGCAAAGCGGCTTTGGATCTCGTCCCAGACAGACAAGGCCATCCGCGACGGCTTTGCAGATCTGCGCCCGGCGGCGGACTATGAAAATCTGTTCCGCTCCGCGCAGGCGCGCAGCGAGGCCGACTGGCTCGTCGGCCTGAACGTGACGCGCGCCCTGACGTGCAAATACAATGCGCAGCTCTCGGCCGGGCGCGTGCAGACACCGACGCTGGCCCTGATCGCCGCGCGGGAGCAGGAAATCCGCAGCTTTGTGCCGAAGGAATTCTACGGCGTCCGGCTGAAGCTCGCGGGCTTCACGGCCGTCTGGCGCGATGCAAACGGAAACAGCCGCACATTTGACCGCGCGCTGGCCGAGCGGATCGCCGAGGCCTGCCGCACGGGGACCTGCACCATCCGGCAGGTGCGCCGGATGCGCCGCATGACGCCGCCGCCTGCGGCCTATGACCTGACGGAGCTGCAGCGCGATGCGAATAAAAAATACGCCTATTCCGCAAAGGAAACGCTGAATCTTATGCAGGCCCTCTATGAGCAGCACAAGCTGCTGACCTATCCGCGCACGGACTCGCGCTATATCTCCGACGACGTCGTTCCGACGCTGCCGGACCGCCTGCGTGCCGTGATGACAGGGGACTACAAGCCCTTTGCGCAGGAGCTGATGCGCCGCCGCCCGCTTTCGACCAGATATCTGGTGAACAATGCCAAGGTCACGGATCATCACGCCATCATCCCCACGGAGGAGGCTCCGGACCTGTGGCAGCTCTCCGGGCCGGAGCGGAATATTTATGACCTCGTCGTGCGCCGCTTTCTTGCGGTGCTGATGCCGCCGTGTGCCTATGAGGAGGTCGAGCTGACGCTGCGCGCCGGGGACCATGACTTCACGGCCAAGGGCCGCGTTGTCTCGGAGCCGGGCTGGCGCAGGGTCTATGACCGCAGCTTCCGGCTGGATGACGAGGAAGAGGACGAGCCGCAGACGCTCCCGGCGCTGGAGCAGGGGCAGAGGCTGTCGATCCTCGGCGCGTCCGTTGCGGTGGGCAAGACGCCGCCTCCGCCGCGCTATACGGAGGCGACGCTGCTGACGGCCATGGAGCATCCGCAGGTGCAGGTCACAGACAAGGCCCTGCAGAAGATCCTGGCGGAGACAAGCGGCCTTGGCACGCCTGCCACGCGCGCGGACATCATCGAAAAGCTGTTCTCTGCATTTTATATCGAGCGGCGCGGTAAGGAGCTCGTCCCGACGTCCAAGGGCATGCAGCTTGTGGAGCTGGCCCCGGAGGACCTCCGCTCGGCTGCGCTCACGGCACAGTGGGAGGACCGCCTTGCCCGGATCGCAAAGGGGCAGGAGCGCGACGAAAAATTTGTCGAGGAGATGCGCGCCTATGCGTCGCGTCTCGTTGCGGCCGTCAAGGCAAGCGATGCGAAATACACCCACGACAACCAGACGCGCAAGACCTGCCCGGACTGCGGCAAGTTCCTGCTGCTCGTCAAGGGAAAGCGCGGCGAGATGCTCGTCTGCCCGGACCGCGAGTGCGGCTATCGCAAAAGCGTCACGCAGGTGACGAACGCACGCTGCCCGAACTGCTTCAAGAAAATGGAGCTGCGCGGCGAGGGTGAGAATCAGATGTTCGCCTGCGTCTGCGGGTACCGGGAAAAGCTCTCCGCCTTCCAGGAGCGGCGCAAAAGTGCCGGGGCGGGCAAGCGCGATGTGGCAAAGTATCTGCAGCAGCAGAAGGATGACAAGCCTGTGAACAGCGGCATGGCCGACGCACTGGCCAAGTGGCTTGAGAAAAATCAAAAGTAGGGCATTCTTAACAAAAATCACGGAGCTGCACGGCGAAATTCGTGCGGCTCCGTTCTGCACCGGGAATTGACACCGGCGGGGACGTTTGCTACAATAATATCCGTGAGAATATGGGACAGCAGGAGCGGTGGAGTCTGTCATAGGGTCGTGGGGCCCTATTCCTGCTGGATCGGCTGTGCCGTGCTTCTGTGCGGCACACGGATCGGACAGGACTGCCGTCCTGTCTTTTTTTATGCCGCGGTATGCGGCGAAAGGGGATTATCGCTATGAGGAAAACAAAGATCGTCTGTACCATCGGCCCGGCCAGCAGTGACCCGGCCGTGTTTGCCGATATGTGCCGTGCGGGCATGAATGTGGCCCGCCTGAATTTTTCGCACGGCACCCATGCCGAGCATCAGGCCAAGATCGACATGATCAAGCAGGTGCGCGAGGAGCTTGGTCTGCCGATCGCCATCATGCTCGATACGAAGGGCCCGGAGTACCGCATCGGCACGTTTGCCGCGGGGCATATCGAGCTGCATGACGGCGATGCCTTTACGTTCACAACGCGCCCGGTCGAGGGCGACGAGACGATCGTCAGCGTGAATTACGCCGGCCTGCCGCATGATCTGGCCGTAGGTGACCGCGTGCTCGTGAACAACGGCCTTGTGATCTTCGAGGTGCAGGACCTCACGGAAACGGACGTGCACTGCCGCGTCGTCGTGGGCGGCGAGCTTTCCAACCGCAAGAGCATGAGCTTCCCGAACAAGGTCCTGCATCAGATCTATCTCAGCGAGCAGGACAAGGACGACCTTCTGTTCGGCATCCGCAACGGTGTGGATTTTGTTGCGGCCTCATTTGTCTCGTGCAAGCAGGACCTGCTCGATCTGCGAGGCTTCCTGCACGCCAACGGCGGCGAGGACATCGACATCATCGCCAAGATCGAGAACCGCGCGGGCGTGGACAACATTGAGGAGATCAGTGAGGTCTGTGACGGCATCATGGTCGCACGCGGCGACCTCGGTGTGGAGGTCCCGTTCACGGAGCTGCCTGCCATTCAGAAATACCTCATCACGAAGTGCCGCCTGCTCGGCAAGCGCGTCATCACGGCCACGGAAATGCTTGAATCTATGATCCACAATCCGCGCCCGACGCGTGCGGAGATCTCTGATGTGGCCAACGCCGTCTATGACGGCACGAGCGCCGTCATGCTTTCCGGCGAGTCAGCCGCGGGCAAGTATCCGGTGGAGACCGTGCGGACCATGGCGGAGATCGCTGAGGAGACGGAGCGCCACATCGACTACGCCAAGCGCTTCCGCACGAACGAATTTGTCATCCACGACCGCGTGGACGCCATTTCCCACGCAACGTGCGGCATGGCCATCGACATCGGGGCCAAGGTCATCGTTGTGACGTCTATGTCCGGCATGACGGTCCGGATGGTCTCGCGCTTCCGTGCACCGACGGACATCGTCGGCATGGCGACGAACAAGCGCGTGTGGTATAAGCTCTCGCTGTCGTGGGGCGTGCTGCCGGTGCTGAGCGAGCAGTTCAACTCCACGGACGTGCTGTTCTATCATGCACTGCGCGCCGCCCGCGACACGATGCACCTGCAGCCGGGCGACAATGTTGTTATGACCGGCGGCATCACGAACGGTAAGTCCGGCAACACCAATCTTATCAAGATCGAGGCGGTCTGACGGCCGGAAGGAAGCAGTTATGATCGAAATTCGCGAAATTGATGCGGCACATCAGGCCGATATCCGCCTGCCGAGCGAGCCGTTCCCGCATTTTCGTTTATCGTGGTGTTCAAAAAACGTGATGATTGCGAGGAGCGAAGCGACGTGGCAATCTCAGTTAGGGGACCGCAGTTCGCACTGACTGTCGTAAAAAAACGCACAAACCGATTGCGTCTGTAGCGGCGGTCAGTGACCGCCTTGTACAGGGTAATTGAACTGTGTAAGGGTGCTGATGTACCACGGCATTTGCCTGAATTGGCATTGCGAGGCCCCGGAGGGGCCGCGGCAATCTCGGAAAGGCGGCTACGATATCGCCGATGGTTTCCCTGTTATCCAAGCGGGTACTGCGAGATTGCCACGTCGGCTGCGCCTCCTCGCAATGACAATTCAGGGAAATGCGGCGGCGCACCTGTGCCCTTTTGCGATTGAATTGTCCTCTGCTGGGCGCTCAGGGAACACCGCTGCATGCTCTAGCTGCCCCAGATGAAAAAATTCGGACGCACCCGCGCGGGTGCGTCCGTTTTCGTCAATTATTCCGGTATAATCTGCGCCACTCGGACTCCGGCAGGAGCTCGAGCGCGGCATTGTGCAGACGGTAAACGCGGCTGCACAGCGACAGCACGCTCGGCCGGTGGGTGCTGAGGATGCAGGTTTTGCCGGGCAGGGCGGCGATGTTCTCAAGCACGCGCTGCTCCGTCTCCAGATCAAGCGCCGACGTCACCTCGTCGAGCAGCAGGATAGGAGCATCGGCCAGAATGGCGCGCGCAATGGCCAGCCGCTGGTTCTGGCCTTCGGACAGCGAGCCGCCGCGTTCGCGCAGTGGGCAGTCCAGCCCGCCGGGCAGGCTGCGGACAAAATCCTCGGCGCAGGCGGCGCGCAGCGCAGCCCACAGGGCCTCCTCCGGGGCGTCCGGCCGCACAAGGCGGAGCGTCTCGGCCACGGTGCCGGAGAAGATCACGTTGTCCTGCGGCACATAGGCAAAGCAGCAGCGCGTGGAGGGGGAGACGTCCAGCGCCTCGCCGCCGCCGGTCAGCACGGCGCTGCCGCCCGTCGGGCGGAGCAGGCCAAGCAGCAGACGGAACAGCGTCGTCTTGCCGCTGCCGGACGGGCCGACGATGGCAATCATCTCATGCGGCTGCACCTGCAGATCCAGCTGCTTCAGAACGGGCGCGCGGCCCTGATAGGAAAAATCCAGCCCCTGCAGCGACAGCGACAGCGGAACGCCCTCGCGGACGAGCCGCTGCGCGCGCTCCGGGTGGTCGAGCTGTTCGCGCGGCAGTTCCAGCACGGACATGATGCGCCGTGCGGAGACGGAGGCCTCGATGGCGGAGGGGACCAGATGGATGAGCGCGCTGAGCGACGAGGAGAGATAGGACGCCAGCTGCAGGAACAGCACCATCGTGCCGAAGTCGATCCGGCCCTGCCACAGGCGGTAAGCACCCCAGCCGAGGCAGAGGTAGCTTACGAGCATGCCGCACGACGAGAGGAACGACGAGGTCAGAATGGAGAAGCGCTGAAACGCGATGCCGGTGTCATAATACCGCTCCTGCACGCGATCGAGCCTCTCGCGGAAGGCATCGACGAGGTGGAAGGCCTTGATGGCGGGGATGTTCTGCAGCGTTTCCTCCTGAAAGGCCGTCATTTCGCTGCCGACGGCGCGCATATCGCGGTTGAAGCTGCGCATTTTTCCCACAAGCGGCCGCGACAGCAGCAGCGTCACGGGCGCGCTCAGCAGGGCCAGCACTGCCATGGTCGGGTCGTAAACCAGAATGACGGCCAGCGAGGCCAGAAACTGCGTCAGCCGCAGGATGAGCGACGGGATCCAGCCAAGCACGCTGCCCGCCACATTCGAGACGTCCGTGTTGATGCGGCTGAGCAGGTCGCCGGAGTGAAACTGCTGCAGGGATTCCCAGTCCGTGTTCAGGAACATGCCGAAGACCTCGGCGCGCAGCTCGTTGCCGACACGGAGGTTGATCTTTGCACTGAAACGGCTGACAAGAGCATTGAGCACGATGGTCGAGCCTGCCAGCAGCACGACGGTGACGCCGCAGAACAGCACGCGCCGTCCGCCGCCCTGCAGATAGACGATGGCGTTGATGAGCTCACGCGAGGAGAGACTCGACAGCAGGCTCAGCGCAATGGAGGCGATGCCGAGCAGTACATAGGCCGCGATAGAGCGGCGGTAGCGCTTGCTGTGATGCAGGACCCAGCGCGTTTCGACCCAGAGGTCGTGCAGCGTTGCGCCCTGCAGGCGGTCGCGGAGCTTTCGAATCAGAGACATGCCCGCCCTCCTCAGCGCCGGTCGCCTGCGTCGGAGCTGTAGTGGCTATAGTGGCTGTAGTGGCTGCTGTAGCCGTACTGATAGCCGTAGCGGTAGCCATAGCGATAGCCCGAGCGCGTCGTTCCGGCCTGCGTGCAGTTCAGCACGCAGCCATACAGCGGCACGGCACCGGAGAGCGACTGGACGGAGTTGACGATCTGGACGGAGTTTGCCATATCCTGCCGCACGACGTAAATAGCGCCGTCGGCATATTTGGCCAGCGCTGCAGCGTCGGACAGAACGCCTGCAGGCGGCGTATCGATGAGGATGTAGTCGAGCTTCTGCCGCAGCAGCTCCAGAATCTGGCCCATGCGCGGCGAGCCGAGCAGGCGCTGCGGCTGGGCGACAGTGCCGTCGCCGGAGAGCAGCAGCAGGCTGGAATCCGGAACGGGCAGCAGGCGGAAGTTCTTCGCCTTGCCGCTGAGCACCTCGACAAGGCCGTCGGAGTGCGCGCCAATGCCGAACAGCGGCTTGAGCGACTGCTTGCGCAGGTCGCCGTCGATGAGGATGACGCGCTTGCCCTCGGCGGCCAGCGCCAGTGCGAGGTTCGAGGCAACGGTCGTTTTGCCCTCGCCGGGGACGGTGCTCGTGATGAGAACGACCTTTGCGCCGTGCTTCGAGGTGATACGCTGCAGCTTCAGGCTGAGGTTGCGCATGGCCTCGGAGAAGTCGGAGCCGGTGCCCGCATGCGTCAGCAGAAGCGAGGGAGCCTCGCGGCGGGTGCGCTTTCCGCGGCGCACAGCGGGGATGGAGGAGAGGCAGGACAGACTGATGAGGCGGTGCAGGTCCTCGGCAGAGTGAACGGTGCGGCGCGTCAGGGAGAGCAACGCCACAAGGACGAGGCCGAGGACCAGCCCGACGACGCCGCGGCGGATGCCGGTCTGCAGAGCCGTGTTGGCGTTGATGGGCGCAGCGGACGGCTCGACCGGCTGGTCAATGACCTGGATCTGCGTGTCGCCCAGAATGGTGGTCGCCGCAGCGGGGTAGACCTCGATGGCGGCCAGCAGCGTGTCATAGACGGCCTGCGGATCGCTGCCCGTTGCCGTCAGCGTGAACAGGGCGGCATCCGCCACAGAGCTGGCCGACAGGCTGACGGGAGCACGCTGATCGCCCAGCTCCTGCTGGAGCAGCAGCTGCATGCGATCGCTCTGCAGGACATAGGGGAACGTGGCTGAGAGCTGCGCGGCGGCGTTGCTGTCGAGATAGGTGCTGTGGCTGAGGATATCCGTCGAGGACGAGAAGCCCGCGCTGACGGAGAACACGGCGGAGCTCTGATAGACCGGGGCATAGCTGCGCGCGGCGCGCAGCCAGCTCACGCCGCCGAGCAGCAGACCGAGCACGATCGGGACCCAGAAAAAGTGCTGCAGGGTGCGGCGGAAATTGTGCAGGAAAACGGAAAGGTCAATTCCTTGCGTCGTCTGTTCTTCCATGAGCGGCCTCCTTTCCTTGCTTGCTGCCGTAGCCGTAATAGCCGTATTTTCCGCCGTAGCTGCCATAGCCGTAGCCGTAGCCATAGCCGCCGAGACGGCTGCCGAAGTGGAACGACTGATAATTATTGAGCACGCAGCCAAGCAGCGCGGCGTGGGCGGCGTTCAGATCGTCGATGGTGTCGTTAATGACGGCGGCGGGGACGAGGTCCTGCCGGACGACGAGGATCGCGGCATCGGCTGCATCGGCCAGCACCTCGGCATCGGCGAAGAAGCTGAAGGGTGGCGTGTCGATGAGAATGTAGGAATAGCTCTCGCGCAGCGCATCGAGCAGCGGACGGAATGAATCCGGGCTGAGCGCCTCGCTCTGGCTGCGGCGCAGCGGCGCGGCATAGAGATGGGACAGGCCGGTCGCTTCATCACGGACAATGGCCTTTTCCAGCGCCTCGCGGTCCGGGCGGTGCGTGATGAGATAGCCAAGGTCCGTGCCGGGGGCAGGTGAGGCCGAAAAGATCAGCGACTGCGCAGGCTTGCGCAGGTCGGCGTCCAGCAGCAGCACACGCTGATGCTTCTGCGCCAGTGACAGGGCAAGATTGGCTGCAACGGTGGATTTGCCCTCGTTCTCTGCGCAGCTCGTGATGAGGAAGACCTGCCGGCCATCCTTTTCATGTGCCCGCTCCACCTGCGCGCGGAGCTGATGGACCGTTTCGGTGTAATAGAAGCTGCAGGTCGGGTCCGAGATGAGCAGGGCGGATTTTTTATTTCGCAGCAGCGCGCCGCGCTTGCGCTCGTGGCGCAGGGTGGCGAGCAGCTTCGTATCGAGCTGATCGCGCGCGCCGGGGACGGTCTGCACCGTCTCCTGCGAGACGGCGAGAAGCAGCAGGACTGCGATCATGGCCAACGCGCCGATGGGCCCAGCCAGCCTGAGCAGACGGTCGCGCGAGGCCTGCGCGCTGGGCTGCGACGGGAGCGTCGGGCCGTTGATGGGGTTCAGCACGGCCGAGGCGAGGATGAAGTCCGCATAGGCTTCGTAGCAGTCCATCACGGCCAGCGCACCGCGAAAGGCAAGCTCCGGCGTCGGGGCAGTGACGGTCAGAATGAGGATGTTCGTGTTCTCCGGCACATCGACGCTGCACGTCCCCGGGAAGGCGTTCAGGCCCATTTCGGCGGCAGCGGCGGTGCGGACGGGGTTGCTCTGCAGCAGCTCGCCGAACTGGCTCGCTACGGAGTCCGTCACGGCGATGCTGCCGGAGGCTGTGGCGGAGGCGCTGCGGCTCGTCACGGCGAAGGTGACCTGGCTGTCATAGCTCGGCTTGGACACGAGCGTCTGCAGCAGGTAGACCGCCATAACGCAGATGAGCCCGGCCAGAACGGTCATCCAGAGATTGCGCAGCACATGGCGCGCAAGGCACAGCGGATTGAAGTTGGACCATTTGGTCGTTTTCTGTTCTTTCATGGCTGCCCCCTTACTCCACGACGACGGTCAGAATGACGGAGCTCTCCAGGCCGGCGTCGTTCGTATAGGAGAAGAGCACGTCATAGCTGCCCGGATGCTCGTGGTCGATCTTCCCGGAGATCTCGACCTTCGACGGATCGACGCTCGCCCCGTGCTCCGACTGCAGCACGGAGGTGATCAGGCTGCGGTAATCCTCCGGTGTCTCATCTCCCGTGGCATAGACGAGGTAATCCGAAAGCGTGATGACGGGATGCCGGGCCGTGCGGTTGCGGATCATCACGGTCAGGGAGAGCATGGACGTGTCGCCCGCACTGTTTGTGACCTGCACACGGATGCGGTAGTCGCCCTCGGTGCCGACGGACAGGTTCACGAGCGTCAGGCGCATCTTGTCCGTGAGATCGCCGTCAAGCACATCCTCGGCCTTCAGACGGTCGAGCAGGGTGACGGTGCTGCCGACGCCGTAGACGAGCGGCTGCGACAGGGAGAAGCGCGGCTTGTGATAATCCGTGTAGTAGATCGGCCGCGTGAACGTGCAGAAGTTTGAGGCGCTGTCAAACACGGTGTAGGTCGCCTGCGCGCTGTTCGCGCCCGTGAGCTGCGAGACGCGGCGGACGATGATGCGGTCGGTGAGGTCGCCGTCGCGGTCGTCCGCTGCGGTCAGACCGGCGCAGAGCTCGGCGTCCGTAGCATTGACGCTGACCTCCAGCGGAACGCCGTCCGAGACGATGCGGGGCGCGGTATGATCGGCCGTCAGGCGGTCGTGCAGGAACACGGCGCAGAATGCAATGGCAACGGCCAGAAACAGGGCGATCAGGGTGATCTGTAATTTCCTCATGAAAAGCCTCCTGCGGATCAGTCGGATTGAAGCGGCGGAATGGGGATCGGTTCATCACGCAGGATCCTGCGGGGATTTCCGTGCAGGAGCAGCGCGATATAATCGGGGTGGCATATGGGCTCGAGCACCGGCAGAAGCGACCGGAAGCCCGTTGTGCGGAAGCGGTCGTCGTGGGCGTCGCTCGCGATGAGATGCGCCAGACCGTGCGAGAGCAGGTGCAGGGCGGTGTCCTCCGCACGGCTGCCGAGCAGACCGAGCAGGCTGCCCTTGTTCAGCTGCAGCAGCATCCCGCGGGAAAAGCACCATGCGGCAAGGCCGGGGTCGCGCTGCACGGCGTCATAGCGCTCCGGATGGGCCACAACGGGCACAAGGCCGCGCTGCGCGATGGCCTCGAGCGTCCGCAGCAGCACGGAGCCGGGCAGTCCAAAGTCAAATTCTACGAGCAGATACCGTGAGCCGCCGAGCGTGATGAGCTCATGCTGCTCGATGAGCGTGCGGATGTTCGAGGGGTCCGCAAACACCTCCGCGCCGGAGTACAGCCGCAGCGGAATGTTTTCCTGCGTCAGCAGCTCGCGCAGGTCGTTCAGCTGCCTGTGGTAGTCCGGGCCGCGGTAATTGCGGCGGAAGCCGGGCAGGTTGCAGTGCGGCGTGACGGCAATGGCCGTGACGCCGCTCTCGGCGGCGTGGCGCGCCATGGAAAGCGAGGTCTCCGCGTCGGGAGAGCCGTCGTCCACGCCGGGGAGAATATGACAATGCAGGTCGATCATGGCCCGTCCTTTCCGCGTCGGGGCACAGCAGGCAGACTGTGGGACCGACAGATGATTTCTTAAATAGAATAGCATATTTCTCGGGAGAATTCAACTTTTTCGTTTGGATTCTGCGGAAAAAGCCTGCGATAAAGAAAAAATCATGCTTGACATCACGGAACTTTCATGCTAGAATAGTTCCGCAAAACGAAGAAGGCCGGCAGCCCCGACCTCACCCCAAGCGAAGGCAAAGGGGTCTGATATCGAGTCTCGCTGCGCTTTGGGCGCGGTGTGTTCGGTTGCGGGTGCTGCGGCATCCGCAATTTTTTGTTTGGAGGTGCTTTACCATCGGCAAATTAGATCATCAGCTCAATGAGGAGATCCGGGATAAGGAGATCCGCCTGATCGCAGCGGACGGCACCATGCTCGGCATCGTCTCCGCACAGGAGGCGCTGGCCCAGGCAGAGGAGCAGGAGCTCGACCTTGTGAAGATCTCGCCCAACGCCGTTCCCCCCGTGTGCAAGATCATGGACTACGGCAAGTTCCGCTTTGACCAGCTCAAGAAGGAAAAGGAAGCCCGGAAGAATCAGCGCGTCGTCGAGATCAAGGAGATCCGCATGTCCCCGGGCATCGACACGAACGACCTGAATGTGAAAATGCGCAACGCGATGAAATTCCTGAAGGAAGGCAACCGCGTGAAGGTCACGGTGCGCTTCCGCGGGCGTGAAATGGCGCATACCGACATCGGCGAGCAGCTTTTGATCCGGTTTGGCGAGGGATGCGCCGAAGTCGCAAACGTGGATAAAAAACCCAAGCTCGACGGCCGGTTCATGACGCTGTTCCTGTCGCCGAAGAATGCAAAATAATCACAAAGGAGAAGAATCATGCCGAAACTCAAAACCCACAGCGGTGCGAAGAAGAGATTCAATCTCACCAAGACCGGTAAGGTCAAGAGAGCGCACGCGTTCAAGAGCCATATCCTCACCAAGAAGGACACCAAGCGCGGCCGTCGCCTGAGAAGCACGACCTACGCGGATGTCACCAATGTCGAGAGCATCAAAAAGATGATCCCGTACAAATAATCGGATAGGAGGATTCAAAAGATGGCAAGAGTAAAAGGCGCGATGATGACGCGCAAGAGAAGAAATAAGACCCTGAAGCTTGCGAAGTCCTACTGGGGCTCCAAGTCCACCCATTTCAAGATGGCCAAGCAGGCCGTCAAGAAGTCCGGCGTTTATGCCTACATCGGCCGTAAGCAGAAGAAGAGAGATTTCCGCCGCCTGTGGATCGCTCGTATCTCCGCCGCTGTCAAGCCCTACGGCATGAACTATTCCCGCTTCATGAACGGCCTGAAGAAGGCCGGCATCGAGATGAACCGCAAGAGCCTCTCCGAGCTCGCAATTGCGGATGCCGCTGCGTTCGGCGCTCTCGTCGAGACCGCCAAGAAGGCCCTGTAATAGCTTTTCCAAAATCACTCCGCTCCGGCGGGGTGATTTTTTTCGGAAAAGCCCGGCGGGCTTTTCCGACGTGGAGATCGCAGTCCGCTGCGCGCACGGATCGTCCGCCAAAAGCGGACGCCCCGCACACTGGCGGACTGAGCGGTATTTTTCCGACGTACACGCCGCCGGAAAAAATGATTTCAATTGATTCGCCGCCTGCGGGCGGCGAACTCTGCGAGGCTTTTTGATGCACGGAACAGACTGTCAAAAAATCTGCTCAGCCGAAGGTTTCCCTGACGAAAAATCCCGGAGGGAATTTTTCGTCAAGGTGATTTTTTTGCAATTTTTATTCCTGCATTTTGCATTTTTGCGCATTGTGTGCTATACTATTTCTATCAGACTGTCGAAAACCTGCCAGGACAGAGGGAACTTATTCGGCAGTCTGTATGTAAAAGAACGGGGGGAAACCGTCATGAAGAATATCATTACGATCAGCCGTGAATTCGGCAGCGGCGGCCGCAGCATCGGCAAGCAGGTCGCAGAGAAGCTCGGCTATGCGTTCTATGACCGCGAGCTGGTCGATGAGGTCGCAAAGCGCAGCGGCTTTGCGCCGGAGTACATCGAGGAGCACGGCGAATATGCCAACGCCCGCAACAGCCTGCTATTCTATCTGGCCACGGCCGAGCGCTACAGCCACGACAACCTCTCCATGCACGATCAGCTCTATATCACGCAGAGCAAGATCATCGAGGAGCTGGCGGAAAAGGGCAAGTGCGTCATCGTCGGCCGCTGCGCGGACTATATCCTGCGCGACCGGAAGGACTGTCTGCATGTGTTCATCTGTTCCGACATGGCCAGCCGCGCCCGCCGCATCGTCGAGCGCTACGGCCAGACGCAGAAGGCACCGGAGAAGCGTCTCGCCGAGAAGGACCAGAAGCGCAAGGTCTACTACAAAAACTATACGGGCCGCGTCTGGGGGCAGGCGCAGAATTATGATATCTGCCTCAACAGCGGCGCGCTCGGCGTGGACACCTGCGCCGATATGATCGTACAGCTCTGCAAATAAGGAACATAACAAAGCGGCCGCCCAGAAATGCGGGTGGTCGTAAGACAGTTTCAATCCCGGCAGTAATGTCTGCCGGGACTGTTCTTGCACATATTAAAGCCATATGATAGAATTAAATAAAGCAATAAATCGGAATGATAAGGTAGGTAAGGTATAACATGCCAACAATTCAGTTAAAGGTGATGACGCGAGAACTATGTCACGAACTGTACAAGCATTGGACGAATGATGCGTCTATCTATATGGATATGCACCTGT